>Ga0325411_1000212_pt1 | contig 58307 bp, 26 predicted proteins | sample PopdelMetagenome_13_FD_206181 | JGI IMG/M metagenome (GOLD analysis project Ga0325411, IMG submission 206181) | Populus deltoides microbial communities from Bellville, Georgia, United States - Xylem-PdIQD-R4 | ecosystem: Host-associated > Plants > Phyllosphere > Stem > Wood/Secondary xylem... | reverse complement strand
CATGTGTGCTGAACCATCACTCATATTGACTATGTGATTGTATAGACTTTAAATCCTATATGAGTACGTAACTCTAGTTCTAATACAAACCAAACTACTTCTTTTTATCGGATAAATCCAAAGCTGATCTCTTTATCTTTTGATCAATTATTGAGGGCTCTAGTTCTGGATTTAACTAGCTAGGTTTTCTAGCTCCATGCACGTATTGAAGTGGAATTCAATGTTTTGGTCATCGATGATAAAGAAAACTAGTGGGAGCTTACTTTGATTTGTCTGTGCTTTTCACTTCAATAATGAACTTGTGCTTTTTGCATCAGTGGAAAATGAGTGTGCTAGGGCCAACCAGGGCCGCTTAATCTTTCCCATGAGCCTACCAGCATGATAAAACCAGCCTTGTGTACAATGAATCTGCCGTCTGTTTTTCCCAATACACGTCAGAAAAAAGCACTTTTTATCGATCTGCTTTTGTCACCTACTGGTATTTTAAGACATAAAACTTACTCCTTTTACTCTCTGATTGTAATCCACAACTCGTAATTATTGGAAGTCAAACGCAGAAAGCCAGCGTTCTTTCCTTTTCGATACCCAATTACCAACAAGTCAAATATAATTCATGTGCTTCTTTTAGGGTTTTTTTCATGATTTAATTGTTTGGTATTGTAGTTAAAACTGTGTTTTATTATAATCATAATTTATAACCATTTGCTAAATGTTTTAAACATGGATTTTAGAGGTGGATCCCACTAAAAATTAAGTTTACACCGTCCATTTCGATGATCCAAAAAATTACTGCTTTTTAACTTTTACTCCCCTGTTGCCGAGAGAAGAAAAAACTCATGGTCCACCCAATTTCATACGTGATGTTAAAATTATCATGATTCTCGATTTAATTAAAAAAAAAATGTATTCCGCATCTATTCGTATTACGACAATTCAGCCCCTCCAAGTCATTGGAACAATCTTCTTCTAGAAGGCGGCTCTAACCGCTGCCCTGTTTTCTGTGCTTCAAAATCGGAGTAATTTAATTTTAGCTCAAGTATTTATTTTTTATGGTATACTTTGAAGAAGTAGAGAATTATAATTAAGAGAAAGAAATTATCAGATATTTTTATTATTTTTAATAGTTCATAGATTTTATATTTTTAATCCTTTTTATGTCCATTTCTTTCATTAAAATGAACTTTATTATTGAGTAACTAATAGAATGCCACTGAAGTAATGAAAGTAATACTGTAGAAATGAAGGCAAGTACAAGTAAATTACCCCATCTAATAAAAAAACCCAGTTATTTGACTTACACTCCACCACGTGTTGGATATTTTTTTCCAACAAAAAAATAGAACATGTTAGCTTTTTCAACGTATTTTTTACATAAAAAATAGTAAGTGTAAATCAAAAAACTTATATACATATCTAATTAAATAAATCAAGAACCATTTGTGTTATTAAATAAAAAGAATCATTAACGATAATTAAATACATATTTAAAAAAGTTGAGAGACGGATGTAAATCAAGATATTTGATTTCGCAACATGGACCATTTACTTGATTGTGTTCAATGACTTTATTTATTAAAATTAATTTTTATTTAATTAAATGATAGTGAAAATAGACATATAAATAAAATTGATTGAATAAAATTAAAGGAAAAACATATCTCGCAAAGATGTACTTATTAGAAATACTATCCAGTATTTTTTTTTAATAAATTTTAATTATATAAAACAGAAAAAAAAATTATAAATGAACTAAAATAATTTCTTCACAAATTATATACATTCAAGATAATTAAAAAAAACAACCACTATTTAAAAAAGATCATATGCAAAAAAATAAGAAATCAAGGTGAAATGGTATTAATTTAAATATAAATTAAAAAATATTAAAAAAACATATATTTTTAAGGAAAAATTACAAAAACAAATAAAGAGGCCATGTATTATTTTTTAAAAATGAAATTGGGATGGACAACATGTTGTTCACCCTATTATTTTTTGAAAAAAAAACATTTTTCATATGTTTATCCCAAATAACAAGGTTTTTTTTTCCACACAAAAAATTATTTTTCAACCCATTTTTTTATACCAAAAACACCTAGAAAAGAGCTTAAACACATTGACAAACTTATAAATAACATAAAAAAACTAAAAACAATATACACAAAAACCCAAAAATAAAAAATAAAAAATCTTTTCGAGCTTAGATTTGTTTTTTTAGATAATTTCATGATGAAAACACCTAAGTGGAACTCTTCTCACCAAATAAAATTCATTGATACAAAAAATGACTATTTTGGTAGTTAGGATTGATATCAATATCAATTTTCTCTATTTATCGTCAAAATTCAGCAATCTTTCTCTTTTTTCTTTCAAACTAGAGACTAAAAAATTATAAAAATAAAATTTTATATCAAAATTAAATTTAAAAAATATTGAAAAACCTAATAGTATAATCTGTAAAGTTTGAGCACTAAAGTAAAGTTTGCGTGAGAACTTTGAAATCATAATTCATATGTGGCGTCTTATCTACAGTGGCTTTTTATTTTTTTATTTTATTTTTAATTAATAAATTTAATTCATCTGTTTTTAAATTTAGAAAACAAAGATGCAATCACGCCAAAAAAAAAAACTAAATGACCAAAATAATAATAATAATAAAAAACATTAAACGAATCCACATTAAAATCTGCAATGATGAACAGTGTGTGTACACTGTTTTACCCGCAACATTTAGAGCTAGAGCAACTGGAATCAAGTTTAATGATGTTCATATTTTATCTATTATATATTAAGCAAGATAATTATCAAAAAAACTCTAATCATCCGGACTCGTTCGGGTTAAATTTTCTTCCAAAAGATTTTTATTTTATTTTTCCCAGTCAAAAGGTCACATACATCAAGAGTACTGTATGCGCATCCATGTCTCCGATCAAATAAAAAACAAATTTCCCTCAGACTAGAATTAGGGGATTCATGAGAGTTTTGCACGTCAAAACGATACTTGAATATTGATAGCCAAAGGGGGATTGAAGCACCATGTCTCGACCAACAAGAACAGAAAGAAATTTGTATTGCCAGTCACCAAGAAGAAAGAATTGACTGCTAGATTTTGCAAATATTTCTTATTCAATTGAAGAAAACGTCAAGCATCATCAGATCTTGTCATGGAAAAATCTAAAGCTTGCTAGCAAGAGAAAGAAAACATTATTAATTCAATCCAAATCATTTGCATCTCTTATTGACCGATAAATCAGGTAGCTTTATGTAGCAGCAATGTTCAATTCAAATTGTTGAAACTGGGACTGGAACCGGAATTGGAAACACAATGAAACACCATAAACTCACACTTTGGCGATATTTCCTTCAAAAGCAATCTCGCCGTCTGCTCCTGTCTCGCCTGAGCCCCTTGCTTCTCCACCAACGCAGCAGCAACAATCCTGTCAAAGCCACCACCCCTCCCTACCATCACATATGCCACCAAAGCCGCCTGCACCGGGCCCATGCTGGGATTATAGGCGGCAGACTCCATATATGATCCTCTAAACACCTTCCCTTCACAATCCATCAAGGCCAACCCTGATGGGCAATTAGTATAGGGTGCATGAGACTTTTTGGCAGCTTCTAAAGCCTCATTTTTCAGATCTTCAAAAGCAGCACTAACTCCATTTGGTAACTTGTCATCACCTAGAAACGACAAGTTATTATGATGGGGCTCCAAAAGCAAGGGAACATCCTTACCCAAAAGATCATCAGGTCCGAACCTGTGCGGTAAAAGACAAGACATGGGCTCAAATTGTTCTTCATTTGCTAAATCATTCTTGTAGTTGTGGTTACTATTACTATCACCCGTGATGAGGATATGTATATCAGGGGCGTGGCGGATTTCCTGAAAGAATTGACGGCAGTGGCCACAAGGGGCGGCGGATACAGCAACGTATTTTAGGGAGGGCTCCGCATTGAGAGTGAGATTGGTAATGAGGAATTGTTCGGCGTGGACAGAATGATGGAGAGGGAGGCCAGGGAATTCGATGTTGCCACCCAAGAAGATGCGGCCGGAGGATCCGAGACCGACGGCGCCCACGGGGTACTTGGAGATTGGCGGGCGAGCCAAGGCCTGCGCTGATTTGACTAGGGTAGGGAGGAGCTGGAGGACTGTGAGGCCTGATTGTTTCGCCATCGATTCGGCTTCGGATGCTTCAATTACGAAGATGGGTCCATCCATTTTGTTTGGTTTTATTTTGTCTTGTTTTGTTTTCTCGGTGACGGCGGTGGTGGTGTTCGGGATCAGAGATTTGAGAAATTACGGGTGTGAGAGGCGGGCAGGGCAGGGCAGGAGACTCATGGGGACGTTTTATAAATTATTATAATTATTGCTTGAGGACACCAATAGTGCCAATTACCAAACTAATAATAATAAATAAATAAATAAATAAATATTGTTAATGCTAATGTAGAGGCAGATGAGTTTTATGACGATACACTGTCACGCCATCATAAGAAAAATTAAGGATGCATTAATTGCACTGTTAGATTGCTATAATATAATGATTTTTTACTCTTCGTAATGATAGAGTCAAGGAAGAGCAAATTTAGTAAGAAAATGAGGTTAAATTAGTATTTTTAAAATAGTTAGGGATAAATCAGTCTTTTATATTTTTATTATATAATAAAACTATTAATTTACCCTATAATAAAATATCTACCTGTCAGGCTCCATTGTCTTTTTGTGTTTCTCAAAACATTTAAAAGACTTCAACATCACTAAAAAAACACAAAACATGCTATCAAAGGTTTTTTCGTTTTTTCTCGTAGGGTTTTTTTTTTATTTTTATTATTCTCAGTTTGCATAGGAAGTAAATTAATCTTTTAATAAATAATAAATATTATAAAAATAAAAAAAGTTATTAACACGAGTTATCAAGTGGACACCGCCTGCACCCTTTAAATGATTCATGCAACGGCATCTAACGATAAAAAATAATTACACGCCGTGTCTCTTGAAGAGTCATGTGGTAGTACGATCAATGAGGCAGAACATGAAATGAAGTTCGCGGTGGTGTGGTGGTGGTAAGCTATTTTTCTTATTTGTTTTTTTTCTCTCTCCTGCCATATTGATTCATGCCTAATCTTTCAAAATCCAATTGTGTCCTTTAATTTATATTTATTTTATATTTGACCCTCATTGTTTTGATTGTTTTTGTGTTGATTTTTATGTTTTTTAAATTATTTATTTTTAATTTCATCTCTCAATATTTTATTTCATTTAATTTTTTTATATATAATTTGGTCCTCGTTTTTTTATCCTTTTTCTAGTTTATTTTTTTTATCCAAAATTCAATTGTTTCCTTTAATTTGTATTTACTTCAATTTTGTCACTCAAAATTTTTTTCATTCAATTTTTGTATTTAATTTTGGTGCTTATTCTTTTAATTGCTCAATTTTATCCCTAATTATTTTCTTTCATTTAATTTTGTGTTAAATTTTGCCCTTATTATTTTGATTGCTATTTATTTTATTTTTAATTTTTTATGATTAGGAATTTCACTTTATTATTTTCTCGTGTCTACCTTCTCTTGGTTAATCGCGGTCTCATAACTCAAGTTACTAGTTTCGAATATTAACCCGATTTAAGTTCAATCTTCTTTGAGATCATTTTTATAAATTTTTTTAATATTATCATTCGACATTTGATTATTGGGCCTTGAGTTTTGTGATTTATTCAGCTTTCTATTATAGGGTTATACTATCTTATATCCTGGGCAGCGGGTTAATCAGGTTAACTCGTGTTGACTCGTGATTTTCTTCTCTCGATCATTTTTTAAATAATTTTTTTTTCAATTTATCATATCACATTAAATTATTGACCCTTGAGCTTTGTGATTTTTTTGTTTTTTTTATGTGGGGTTATCCTGAATTCGGGCTAGTCAAGTTAACCTAGGTAGACTTATTTTTTCAGTGTTTTTTTTATTGATTTAACTTTAGTTTTTTTCTATTTTTTTTAATTTTAATGTTTTCCAATCTCATTTCACGTGTAGTGGGTTAGTAAAATGAACTTGAGTTGACTCAAATTTTTTTTCTTTGGCATTTTAAAAAAATGATTCCTTTTTATTTTATCATTTGACAGTAGGTTATTAGGCCTTGAGTTTTATGATATATTTTTTTGCTTTTTTTTTCTGCAGGGTTATTTCGATCTCATATAACGAGTCGTGTGTTAATCAAATTATCCCGGGTTGATAGGTTATCATTGGAAAATTATGAGTCTGGATATGCTTTTTTACATTGGAAATTTTTTTGCTCAACCTGTTGTTACCCATTTTTTATACCCTACATAAATATAAAAAAATATAAAAAATACAAAAAAAAAAGAACATTGGTTGCCAGATTTTCAGCACCTAAATTTTTTACAAAACAAGAACACAAGTTCATAATATGAATTCATATACATCAAACAATAATATCATACAAAGTGATGATAGGTCATATGACAACTCCTTCATTGATTGGTGCAAACATATAAATGAAATCGAATTAACTATGAGAGGTCTACATGTATTAATGATATAATGATATTGAGCTTATACTAGATAAAGTAAAGAGAATGAAAGACAAGTTATGTCAAGTTTGGATTAAGAATCATAATATGGAGGCTAACATTAGAAGTATGAAGTTGATGGTAAGAGCTAATTTAGTATGTGCATTGTAACTATTATTATGTTCATGTTAAACAAATGATATTAATGCATGAAATAAATTCAGATAACAATATTGTATTAACACCAATGTAGCATTAACATCAAGTCAGCAATAACATTAATATATAAACAATGCAATACGTTTCAAAAGTTGTATGCATTAAGGTAACATTAACATCAAGGCAACACTGATATTAATACATAAACAATACAATATGTTTTAAAAGTTGCATTTATTAAGGCAACATTAACATCCTAAATGTTTATGGACCATATCATAAACATACATAACAGTTCAGTACTGATAATAAAATATCTCGATATTCTTCACTCAATGCATCTTTTTTGTGTTGAATACTAAGAGGATGTAAATTGAGCAGTCTATAATTTAAAAGAAAAATATTGATTGGCTATATGTAAATTATTAAACTAATAGAAATAACATGAATAATATGCTAGAGAATTACCTGTATACCTTTAAGGATAGTGATGATGATGCACTAGCATCATTTCTTCTAACTCTGTATATATTGGTTGATCTTATAGATCCCCTGGTGGCACCAATAGATCCCCTCATATCACCACTGGTTCCTCTTATAGTAGTCTTAGATGCCCTGAATCCTCTAAATACACATATAGATACCCTACCACCACTACCACCATTAAGTTGGGAAACACCATCTCTTTGGCATATCTTGGAATTATGGCCATATTTTTACAATTATTACACCTTAGTGTGGGAGCCCTTTTTTCTAACATTATTGTGTCCCTCTTCTTCTTCTCCCATTCTTCTATTCTTCTTTGGTCAACCCATACTCTTATTCATGTTTAGGGGTAATATAATTACATTTTTATCTTTAGGATCTAATACAACCTCTCGCAATGGATGAACAACCTCAAAGTATGTCTTCCTAAATGATTTCACAGTGTAATATGTATGATTTAATTTCAATTCTTTTATGCTTTATACAAGGTGCCATATGCATTTATAATATTCCAGTTATCATCCATTCACCATAAGAATACTTGATATAGCCTTGTTTGACCATTAAATACTTGATACTCAACAATACTAGCTGAAATCATCTTCATATTCCCCTCTTCTCAATAACACTAACTAAAATCATCCTTGTATTTTCCCCCTTCTCAACATACTTGTCCAATAACTTCCTTATATATGATTTTGTGTTTTGGTATTCTAGGCCAAGGGGTTTCATCATGGATTTAATAGTATAGAAATTCTCTTTTAGCCTATTCCCTTTTAGTAAAATGTTTCTTGCATATTCGATGATTTTTTTATAACCGACCTTATTTAGCCCATAATCCGACTTAATGGTGAAGACATGTTCAACGATTGATAATTTACTATAATTTGTGCACTCATCCCATAATGATTCGTCGAAGTCTTTTAAACGATAAAAAAACCTAGTCGTGTTTGTATCTGGTTCTTCATCTATGATTGAACATTCACCTGCATAACCCTGATTCATTCTCATCACATCCATAATCATACTCCTATAAGGATTGCTATTGTCATCTACAACCTCATAAACATTCCTAGAACTAGAGTTTGACCCAACCATCATTTTTACTATGATCTCATAAGTAACATATGGTTCTCCATGTGTAAACCAACACAAGTATTTCTCTATAATTTTTTTTTTGTAAAAGATGAATCGTAACAACATCTAGATCAAGAAACTTTTTATTTTTACACTTCTTACATGAACATCTAATACTGCCTCTACTAATATTTCTCGAATTAGATAAAGTGTAATTAATAAAAACCTTAACCACACTATAATAATTCATCTTGCATAACCCTTCAAGTGAAACTCGATACGTTCAAGAACGCTCATACATTATTTTTATCAAATATATATACAATATTGATGACAACATGTATTAATTAATTATGTGAACTAAATAGATTAGTTAACATTGAATTAACTCAAATTTATTCAATCTATTTTATTAGTACCCTTAAATCATTATCAATTTCTATAAAAATTCAAATTTCTTCACATTTACTAAAATTTTCAACCTAACAATAAAATTAACAAAATATGAAACGTACTAATTGAATAAGCCATTATTTATTTCATTACAAAACACCCAAGTCACAAAATTGAAATCAATTTCACCAAATTAAAAACAAATTCAATTATTCAAAATCTAAAACAAACTCTAAATGTACAAATTATACATTCATACAACAAATTTCTATGAGAAAAACTATAAAACAAGTAAACACACAAACAAACTACATAAACTATATCAAAATGCCATAAAAAATAACTTTTTAAAAATGAGTTAAAACAAAAAATAGGTAGTTTTGTTTATTTGATGTGGGGAATCCTAAAAATGAACCAAAACAGGGATGTTGACAGACGAGCCTGTTTAGGAGTATGGTTGCGGTTACTTTTCAAAGTGTTTTTCATTCAGAAATGTATCATAATATATATTTTTTTATTTTTTAAAAATTATTTTTGACATCAGCACATCAAAATGATCCAAAAATATAAAAAAATGTTAATTCGAAGAAAAAAATAATAAGTTTTCAATTTTTTTTAAAAGTGCTTTCGAAACGCAATGCTAAACACAAGTGTTGGGGTGGCTGCATTTGTGGTGATAGGAGTTTGATTTGTGATAAGATATTGGGGTTTGTTGTTATTTGTAGAGAAAAAGAACAACAAGAAGAAATGAAATGGGAGAGGGTGGTCACTCATCATGTTATAACTTAAATTTTACCAACAAATATTAGCAACAAATTTATTTCATTGGTAATATTGATTGTCAAAAGTTTGAGGATCAAATTTGATATAATCAGCAGATAATATGATATTTCTAAATTTTTCACAACTTCTGGAAAGTGTTTTCCATCCAAAATAAAAGGAAAACACTTTCCTGGAAATCAAGCCAAATTTTTCTTTGACAGGAAAGTGTTTTTCGTTGACCGGAAAGTGTTTTCCGTTGACCAATTTTTCTAATGACAAACAAACACAGGAAAGTTTGGAAAGTGATTTCCTGGAAATCAATTTCCAGAAAACAAACACACCCCCAGTATATATCTAAATTAAGTTTATTTTTTTAATTACCTTAAAAACATGCTATCCACGTAGACATAATAGCCAATATTACAAATAAAAAACCACACCCTATTAAGGTAGAGAGTGCGTCCCAAGCCAAAATCATTTTTGTTGATAGATAAAAAGCCTTTTGATACTCTTGTTTGGATACAACAAGTCATATAGGCCCTAATGCAATATATTATAATTATTATGGTTTTAATCGCCTATCTTTTGATATGACTGGGATGAAATAGATGTAAGAGATTGTTTAGAAACGCGCGTTTCTAAATGTTTTTTAATATTTTTTAATGTTTTTAAATAGTTTTGATTCGCTATATTAAAAATAATTTTTTAAAAATAAAAAAAATATTATTTTAATATATTTTTAATGAAAAGCACTTTAAAAAGCTATCACAACCAAACTTACAATCACACTAATATGTTACTTGATAATTTTTTAGTGTTTTTAGATAACTTTGATTCGCTGATATCAAAAATAATTTTTTTTAAAAAAATATTATTTTAATACATTTCTAAGTGAAAACAATTTAAAAAGTTATCGCAGCCACAATACCAAACTAACGTGTCACCTGCAAAATAAAAAGCTCCCTCGATGCCAATCCTCCAATGATCTCTCGTTAAGAAGGGAGATGAAGATGAAGTGCAAAGAAAAGGCATGTAAACAAGGAAGACAATGGATCCCTTGGACACATGTGTGATGCTCAAGGATGATGTAGGCATTCGACTGTGCACATGTGAGGGATCTAGGACCCGCGTCGACTCGACAACCAAGTGGTGATCTGACCGATGACTTGAGCATGTGGATTCATTTAAAGTAAATACTATTTGCCATGGATTGGTGGGAGTTGGTGGGCTGCATGCTGGAGATCCTACAAGGATGCCTCCTTTCGGCTGGGCAGAGCCACCACGCACGAAGCGATTCCCTTCATCTTATCTTATCCCGATTGGGTCTAATCGGATGACGAGGGAGAGTATATGCCCTACCTGTCCACGTTCTTGCTACGAGTACTGTCTGACAGAATCAATTATTATTATTTTTATATGATGATATAAGGAGAAAATAACTTTATTTTATACTATTCCATTGTTTCATTACAAATAAAGGCAAAAGAGTCATGGTCTCTTTCTAGTATTTTAAGTACATTGTAATCGCCATTTTCCAGACGAGCTGATGCTCTTTCTCAACGAACAAGAGTATGCTTTCACACGACAAATCCTTTTGTCTGTATATATGTATGCAGGACAAATCAGTATTCAGCAGAAACAAATATCAGTAGCAAACCAAGGAAAGAGTCTTCTAACTAACCACCCATCAAAGATGGTTTAGGTGACGAATCGATGTTAATTGCAATCTCCTTATCTTCTAACTACCCATCAGATTTATACTCTACCATTCAAGGTGGCTTCGAATTCTTACTGGGTTATTTGGCACCATGAAAGACACTGTAACTTGAATCTTGAACTCCTATTAAGGAAAAATAAAAAAAGAACAAACTTGCTTTTTAAAGAGAAGGAAGCACCCGGCCAGGAGAGGAAAAGCAAACTCTAAGTAAGGAAAATTTCTCAATTTAAAAGTGTTAAAGCTTTGACTATTGCTTGGTAACATGCTGTCACACTTTTAAATAAGATTCTTGAAGAATTTATACTTTAAATTTGAACTTTGTGAAATGAGGAATTATGGTTCATGATAAATTTTAGAAAAAATTACAATTGATTGTTAAATTATGTTAACATTATTGATTTGAATGATGAAATGAATTGTGTTAAAATGTGGAAATTGGAAAAATAGGAAGGAAATTTACAAAAAAAAAGAAGGGAATTTTCATGTTTCTCTCTAAATTTTATTTTGGCAAATAAAAGGATAATTGGAAAGATTTTATTTATTGAGTGTGTCAATATGGAAAGTAGAATAATGATGTGATATACCTGTCAATTCAGAAGAGGCTGCCAGACCGACACCACAGTAGGGAACTTCGGCTCAAGCTCCGTCGTCAGGTAATTACACGGTGCCCGAATTTATTATTGGTCAATATGTATTTTTTTATCTGATTAATTGTGGTCGATAAAGTAGTAATTATTATATTGTTTACTTAAGAAAATAAGATATGCGATGTGACGAATTAATTCCTAAATTAATGGGATTGATGCCCTGGTGAATGGGTGTGATAAAGAATTAATTCTCTAGTTAATGGGATTAGAATCCTGGTGAATGGGTTGAACAAATTCCTAAATTAATGAGATTAATGTCTTGGTAAATAGGCGTGATGAGGAATTAAGTCCCTTGTTAATGGGATTAGTACCCTGGTGAATGGGTAAATCGTTGAACTAATTCCTGATTTAATGGAATTAGTGCCCTAGCAAATGGGCGAGATGAAGAATTAATTCCCTGATTAATGAGATTTGTTACCTGATGAATGGATGAAACATTAAACTAATTTTTGGATTGATAACAATAGTGCTTGTTGAAAGAACTGGTGGAAAATTAATCATCTATTAGTGAAAGTAATGCCAAGTTACTTGGGCGATATGAATAATTATTTTTTGGTTGATGTTCAAAAAAAAAAACTCATTGATTATTCTGAAATTTAATTGATATATATATAATACTAGATGAGCAAGTTAATTTAATGATCTTTTGACTAAATTTTCAAAAAAAAAAGGAAGAAAGAAAGAAAGTAGAAAGAATTTTATGGATATTTTATTTTTTTCATCTGTCTAATCAAATTATTGTATTAATCAATTTTCAGGTACATCCCTCAATCGGACTGAACAGTAGATTAGTTTCCTTATATTTTGTTGGGTATCATTTTGTAATAAATGATGTTATCATTTTGTTATGTAACATAATGCGTCAACAGTTTATCAAAAACTCTTTTGTGTAGTATAATCTTAATTATGAATTTCTTATTTAATTTTGTACTTATTTCAATTATAATTTTGTTAATGGTCCTTATTTGTAAATCTTTGAATTGTGAAATGTACTTCAGTTATAATTTATAGAATAATTCTTTAGATTGCATTCATATAAATGTGGGATATTGAATTGTTTAGACATATGTGAATTTGATTATTGAGAAGTTGTGATGCAATGAGAGGAGAAAGTCTTGGATGATAGGACGAGTAAGAAATTTAATAATTAGGGATTGTGGAAGAAAAGTCGACAACTTAATACCTAAAAATATAGGAAAAACTATGCTGAATTTTTTATTGATTACAGAGAAAAAAATTCTCTAATCTTAATTGAATTATCATGTCCTTGCTCTTCATTTTGAATAGAAATTTTTGGGTTGTTACACATAGGATAAAATAGTGTCTTAGGATATGATCTGGAAACTAAAGGAGGTGATGTATAAAATTTATGGGTATCGTGTCTCTAGGAACCTCTCATGCCAAATCGATAAAAAATCTTCCTGATGGATGACCTTTCTAGATATAGTGATTAAACAATGCAATCCTATGATGGAAATTAATTGAGTTTCAAATAGGCTGAATCTCCTGACTACCTGAGGGAAAAGACTAAGAGCCCTCGTCAATGATGTCATTCATCAAATCAGAAGACTATGCTTAGGGGTAAAAAACATTTTTCCATGTGATCAATTTGTCATTTTCATTTTGGTTGGGGATGTAAAGGTCTATTCCTTTTTTTTTAAGAATAGTAAAATACCTTCATTATAAGCAGAAAAATGATATTATAACAACCTCATCAATTTCATACATTTTAAGCTTTATTTATTGTAAAATATTTCTATTTTTTGGGTGAATTTTTTATATATAAGCTTAGTTCTATGTGAATTTACTAATTTTGGCAGAATCTTTCCTATTCTAGAAGATCCCAAGTTATTCACAAATACTTGTAACTGTAACATTCATAATTTTTCCGGAACAAATCAACTCAAAACACATAAGCAAATAGGGAATTTTTTTTTTATTTATACAGTTTTCATCTAAAATTTATCAAAATTTCAGAAGAGTCTCCCATATACCGGAAGGTCTCAAATTATCAACATTTAACCTATTTACACTTCTAAAATCTCATATCTCATAACTCAATCATGACCCAATCGTCTTGGGTCTTAATCTCACAAACATCATTATCATCACAACCACAAGATTTATAACATGCATTGAACATCAACTGTCATTATAGAGGAATAAACGAGATAAAGACGCATACATAGAACATGATTATATGAATTTCAGAGTTAAGTTCATTTATTCAAGTTTAAATATTAATTATACAAAATAAGTTATATAAATGTTTTAATAATATAAAATACAAGGATATACTCCCTAGAACTAGATACAAAAAATGAACAAAAGTTAGGATCTACTCTTGTCATGCATGCGATGGTCCTGAAACAAAACACATATTATTGAGACATGAATATCACGACAAATATAGTAAAATAAAAATCCAACAATTTAAAAAGACACGTATTCATATTCTATTCACTTTTCCCTTTTTTGTTTTCATTAGAACTCTTTCTCATTCAGCTATTAAAAATTGTTTCATCTTCCATTTTCAACTTCCATTCAAGATTCCATAAAATTGACAAGAACCATTTTCATCTAACACATTGTCGATACCAATTCCATCGGTATCATCATCGCCTCGTAGGCATCAATGCATTGTGATCCCTTTACCCGAGACCCCTAACATACACTAATATATGTTAGTCGATGCATGTTGATTCCCTTACCTGGGATCCTAACATACACTAAATGTTCGCTAGCTGACATATGGTGATCCCCTTACCCGGGATCCTAACATACACTCAATGTATGCTAGTCCATACCCCATAGGCATCGATACATAGTGATCTCCTTACCCGAGATCCTAACATACATTAAATATATGTTAGTCAATGCCCCATATGCATCGATGCATGATGATTTCCTTACTCGGGATCCTAACATACACTGTTAGTTCATACCTCATAGGCATCGATACATGGTGATCCCCTTACCCGAGATCCTAACATACACTTAATGTATGTTGGACCATGCCCCATATCACACTTCTCAAATTTTCTATGTCAGCGATACTTCCATCACTTAGCAAATCACATACAAGACTATTCTCACCTTGAACATATATACATTCGGGATACTATCCGAAGTAATAACATCATTACGCAAACTTTCATTCTTTCATATAATATCCAATATTCTTCAATTCATATTTCACATCAATAACATATTAAATCATGAAATTTAACTAGAAAGCACAGGTGCGGATCACTTACCTATAATAGAAGCTCTACTTGTGCTCTCATATTGCTGCTGTTATACCACGCATGTGGTCCCACCTGTAATCACAAGCATATCTCATAAATTATCCTCATTTAATGATACATTTCATAATAACCATATTAACAACCAATATAGGTCTTTCTTTTAATTATTCCTTTCTTTATATTTTATGTTTTTTTCTCATTTCACTCATTAATATCGTCATTCTTTGTCCGACCATAGTTATCATTACAAGTTTCCATTTCGAACATGGCTCATTTCTTTTGGAAGTTGAGATGTAATATGAAATGTTTCTCTGAAGGGAAAAGACCCAATTTTCACCCTTAATGCATTTAAATAGTTGCTTTAATGACTTTCTGAATCTGCTGGCAGAGGTCGCCTTTCGACCTCTCCTCAGCTTTTTTACTATATCCGGAGTTTTAGGACTCTGTTTCAAGCGAGGTTGGTCTCGTTGGAAAGTTAAGACACGGGGCTACAAGTCCACTAAGGGAAGGAGAACCCCATTCGGCCCCAAGACACTCAAAATTACTCATCAATGAATTAGACCCATTGCCTTATAGGGTCTGTCATGACCTAATCTCGTTTGGTGACCCATAATTAGAATTCTATAGATCCAAATTAAGTAAGACCAATTTCTTTAGTTAGTCAACATCAAAAACTACAATTACTAAGAAGGAACCTGGTCATAATTCTCTCATCCTCTAACTCAAATTCTCATCGAAAGTCAAGAGATCAACCTGTCCAGATTCATTAACCTTTCCATTTACACACAATATCCACAATTCAATTTTTCCTCTTTTATCTCAACCCCTATTCATATCACATACCATATAAAAGTGTCAAAAATATATTTTAAGAGCCAATTTACTCTATTTATTTCAATCTTTCCTCTTAACATCAAAATATGACATTTTATCGATTTTACTAACTTTCCAAACAATATTCTTCTAAACACAATCCTTGCTATTTCAACATGTATTTTCCCTCATTTAGACACAATTAAACACATGTCATCAAGCTAAATATATCAAATTAAACACCCCCCCTTTTATGCATAATTGGCCGAAAGCATAGCCGAAAGTAATCAAGAGTTCCCTCGTTCCTTTCATGTTAATTTCATTCGAGTCACACACATTCACATAAAAAAAAAGCTATAATAATAAACTTAATAAGGAAAACCATAATATCCCTCTTTTCTCTACATACGATCAACCACCCCTAACTTAATTACCCATACATTTTCTTTAATGAATCATCATGATTTCATACCCCCAATCACATACAACACATGAATTAACTTAATTTTAACAATTAATACATTTCTCCAATTCAAGTCTAAGAACTCTAATTAAAATTCAACATTAAGGCATCAATTCGTAATCGAATTTGAAACGAATTATAGAATCATATTTAGAACTCCTTACCTAGTAAAAATCAAGGTCTCGATCCTTAACCAGTCGAAAATTTTCGGCTCCCCCTTTTCTATTGACAGTCGACCCTCCCTTCTTTCTTTACCTTTAAATTTTCTTATTAATCCCTTGCCCACAAGTGTTTATTCTACCTATTAACTCTTAATCTTGGATCGGTTCTTGGGATTTTGGTTTTTCTCTCTTGATTTGGCAAGAACAAAATAAAAAACTCATTCCCTCTTTTTTAAATTGATGCTGTCAGTTTTGGATGGGTAAGGGAGAGGGAATTTATACCCTATAATTTCTCTTATTTGCACTTAGACCTTATTTTCTTTAAGCGTATATTTTTTACCCCCACATCATTTCTTTTTATAATGAAGTTATACCTCTTTACATTTCTTATAATTTCACCCCTTAACTTTTTAGTTTAGTTTATTTTCTTTAATTTAGTCCAACCCTCAATATTTTTGAGTTAAATTTATAATATCTCGAAATATTTCATCTGGAAATTCATATCTGAAAATTTCCACATTCCCATTTTATTTAAATCTGTACATGAATTTCTTCACTTTTATTTTCTATTTATTTTGTTTGCAATTTACACAAACATTTATTTCTCAGGGTGTATAGTAACACTTCAATACACTCATCACACACGCAGCCAAATCATTGTCCAACCATTCTGGATTCATCATTTCACAACATAACTCATCACAATCATTGCAATTCATTTTAATATCACTTTATGCATTCAATTATAATGTTCAAGATTCAATTCAAAGATCTGTAACTATAAGTTATTTGGTACTATAGTCTAAGCTACGATAAAAGGGCATAAATACATCATTATATATTAGCACAAATAAGTTGGATTTATAATTACATAATATATGGGAAATTGATATTCAAATACAAAAGGATAATTATTATAATCCTTTACAAAATTAACAAAAAATCTCTAGATATCTATTATGCTACTTAAGGCTGAGAAATACCTATAATTAATATATAAGTGACAAATTAAGTATTGTAATAATATATTACTTAAACAATTTAAACAATTGCAGTGGTATGTTTGAACACAACTCATCATAAAGACTTATTTGATTACCATTTACACAATTCATCTTTAATTTAGATGATTTATTTTTTGTGTCAATATTTCTTATTTGTCATCATTTTTAATACACATTCTTTTTCCTAAACTAAAAATCTCCATATTAAGCTCTTTTTAAATACTACTCAATGCCAAGTAATTCCTTGTTTGTCTAAGTCCAGACATTATTTCCTTTTACAAAATCTAAATTCTTCATCCATTACCGGGTAAAACTCCCTTATCCAAGGGTTCAATTTTTATTCCTTTATATTGAACATTAATCCTAATATTGGAATGAATTAATTCCTTATGTCTATTACTGAACTTCATTCCCATTACCGGGAACTAATTTCTTCTATCTTTTTACCAGACATTAATCCCATCACCAGGACTAGTTCCACTGCCTTTTACTAGGCAATAATCCCATCAACAAGAATAATTTCACTGTCCCTTACTGGCCATTAATCCTATCACCGGGAATTTACTTTTTTTCCTCTAAATACTTTAGAAATTAAATATAAAAAATAACATAACATATCAAAAACATTTTCACAACAATCTTACAAAAAATCTGTGATTGAAGATTTCAAAGTGTCTCCCTATTGTTGCCCAGCTTCCAAAGCCTCTTTCGTATGAACAAGCATATCCATTTCCTTCTTATATCCGTTACCAAATAAATTATCATTTCCAAACATTTACCTAACAATTTAAACTAACCAACTTTAGGCGATTCATCATAATCGACTATGTACACCATTCTGTGTTTTAATCACAATCATAGTTTTATAACTTGGTTTTATGCATGGATTATTTCTATAGAAAGCCAAAACATATATCTAAAACTTTGATGAAGAACATTAAACCCAGTTCTGCCTTCTAGAGGCCTAAAATCACTAATTATAGTAGTATGTGGAAATTGCCCTACAAATCTTGGTGTAGACCTTTCTTTGATTTTTATTCCATATGTGGAGTTTCATAACTCTAATTTAAATGAGTCCGGTTAAGTTAAAAAATTAACATTCATACCTATAACTTTTATGAAGGAATAGTTTTCAAATTCTATCATCTTTCGGTCCCATTTTCAGTTAAAAGTCAAGAGACAAGGTTGTCTTGTTTTTGTTTTTAAGGTTTAACAACCAAATGTTTCCATGCAACTTTTCCATCATTTATAGCAATAATAACCATTTAATTCATTTTAAATTTTCCTTAACATGATTCTTACACTCATTAACCTAATCAATTTCACCCTTTACAATTAAAACTCCCTCTATTAAATCATTAATCAATCGTCACATATCCCAATTAACATCATATAATCATCAAAACACATACTTTAACATTAAATCTCATAAACTTATTTTTTTTCATAAGACTCTAACAACTCAATCATACAAAAAGACACAAAACAATTTAAAACAAATTAATTAAATAAGTTTGTTACCTCTCACAACCAAGAAATCAAAAGAGAATTCCTAAAAAAACTAAGTTCATTTCACTCTTTATCTTAACAGGTTCGATGGGGGTGTAACATGCAAAAGAACCCTCTGATATTGAAATCAATTTAGGGTTTTTTAGGTAGATATTATGTAAGAAAAATGAACTGAGAAAGTTAAATATTATATTTCTATGTTGAGATGAAAAATTCATCATCTTCTCTCCTAAACTTGGGAATATATAATTTATTTTAGAAAAAAATTGAAGCTACTTACCTGGTAAGGTGACAATTCTATTGCATAACTTACCCTAACATAGGATAGCTTGCACATGTCATTTATAGCAGATGACAATTTTAGCTGAAGTGTAATGAAGTTATAATATGTATAACTTGATGTGCTCACTAAAATAAAAAAAATAAGTAATAAAATAAAAAAAGAGAGAGAAAAGATGATGGGTCGGCAAAAAAACTAAACTATTAAAGGCTTGGTTAGGCCTAGGCCAACCAAACCAAAACCTTTTTAGACCCAACCAAGCCCGAACCCTTTTTTAATGTCTTTATCACTTTCAATATCCAGCTGCAATATAGTAGTGCTAGTCTAAAGAGAAAGAATGCCCTTTGACGTTTTCTCTCCAGTGGCCAAAGAGTATTCCAAGCAGAGAAACAAGAAAAGCATTCAGCATAAATTAGTCTCTAACCATGAGTTCATCAAAATCAGCTATCTTGTCTTTATTTATGTTTTCACAAACTGGACCAGAAAAATCGTTTCAAAAAGAGGCCTAAAGGAAGCTGAATCCATGTTGCAGAGGATTTTCCCAAAGAAAAGGTGTGGAATGAAGAATGTCCTTACAATGAGCTAGAGCGTTTGTTCACGCATGAAGACTCGTCTTGGGAGTCAATCAAAAGTAAAGATACGGAAACCTACTCCTAGAAGACATCACAGATTTGGCTGTGAAGATAACCTCTTCATAGGTTTTTATCGGATCCCCATGGTCGCTAACCTTGGCATGAGTTTACTCTTTAACATGTCGAAAGGCATAGCATATTTTGAGGCCAAACAAGTTTCCTGAAGTTTAATATCTCTTGAACCTTTGCACATAATTGTTATAAATAAAATTGCTAATACCCAAAACAGATCATATTGAACAAATCTCAAAGAAAAACATGGCCGATGGCATAGGAATTGCATAAAGAAATGTTGGATATTCAGCTTCTAAACATGGAACTTGACAGTTACATTTATGTTCCTGTATGTTAAGAATCAAACACTTTAAAAACATTGATCATTGACCAAATAACCAAATAAATATAAGTAATTAACAAATTATTTGATTACAAATAAAAAATATTTTAAAGAACTTTTCAAAAGATTAAAAAACACTATATGATAGGATATAATATTATCTTTAAGCTTTTATAGTCTAATACATTCTTAACAGACTGCTATTTGTGTTTCACAAAAACATTTCTCTCACAATTGTTTTCAGATAATTTATATTTATTTTCTATATGAACTTCTTATAGAATTTATCCAAAAAAAATTGATATTTAAAAAAATAACAACGTCATATCCTAAAAGATAAGCTTGAGTAATTTTTCATCTAATTTTGGATAAACTAACAATCTAAACAAATTCATTTTTAACAACGCAAATAATCTTTCACTAATCAAAACCAATTATTTTAACATGTACAATCTTTCTTTTAGTTGATTTGTGAAAACACATAATAAGGATAAATTATCATGCAAGTAATTCAGATTGTTTGATCATAAACAGATACTTCATTAAAGTATTCTTGTACATATAATTGAAACAGTGGTATGTATCATGAAAACAATTAATAATATTTATGTAATCAGTTCATAATATTTTCAAAGAATACTTCATGTAACATGTTGCATCTTAATAGTTCATAATATGTTCAAAATGCAACTATCACTTATAAGATATTGTTATATAACTACATGCATCAAGTATTCAACATAAAGGTTTCTATGCTACAAAAATATCCTATTTATTAATGACTAAAATATTCAATATTCAATATTCATTACTGATTAAAAAATAGTAAAGTTTCATAACAGCAAAAAAACATTTTGATGGCTTGTTAACTTAGTTGTTTCCTCTTCCTTGCATATATCATTGTCTCCCCCCCTTGGTTTGGATCCTATTCCTTATCATCACCAACAACAAATTGATGTATTTGTTCGATGTCCAGAATGAGTTGAACCAATCTGTCATTAACCAAAACTTCTTTTTCATCTAGTATATTTTTTTTAGAGAATGTTGACTTTTAGTGTCACACATTCATGTTTTTATATATTTTAATAATAACAATAAAATGAAAAATAGACTAATAATATGCTTAGTTGAGAATAAACTTTAAACAGATTTTATACAAAGAACATATCAACAAACATGATGAATTTCATTAAGAAATCAATTAGGAAGTCCAAAAAAGAAGCAAAGTGAAGACTTAGATTAAGTGTTTGTTTTAGTTCTCAAATGTAAATCTTTATATCTTACTTGATAGTACAATTAAAATAAACTCACATACTTTGTCGCACGCGACGTGACGGGATATCGGGATCAAGAAATCGACACCTAGTTGTTTGGTTCATGGTCATTGGGAGACCTAGATGGACTGATCTTATATGAAACTCTAGGGTAATGGACTAGTTTGTGGCTAAGAAATGTATTATCACCCCCAGTGCACCTTATCTAAGGTAAGCTACATTGTATGATCTAAATATGACTTAAAGGTATCGATAGGTTCCTAACCCATGGTCCATCTATGGCTTAAAATAAATATTTACGCTTATGAATAAATTTATTATGGACATGTTTTATGGGAAAAACTCCATGTAAGTGCCCTAACAAGGTTCACTTATCCTAGAAGGAGAAAGGGCTTTCAACAACTTATATGTCATGGTAAAAAATACTATTGATTAAAATTGTTGAATATTTGAAATAATTTTGAGAATTTTCTAATCAACTCCTAGTATTTAAATAGCAGCCTACTTGTAGGTCCAATATTCATATTAAAATGCTGACCATTAATTCTTAGAAAAACAATTTTAAGATTTTTCAAATATTGGTCAAGTTCTCATGAATTTAATAAATTGGTTATTAAATCCAAAATATAATTTTTATATAAAAAAAATGCATTAAAGATATTTTTTTAATTTTTATGTATATAAAAAAAATGTTAAATCATACCAAGTATTTTTTTACGCCAAAATATAATTTTTATTTTTTAAGAGACTTGACCATATGCACCCCAAATAAAAATCATTTTTTGTATTATTTTGAGATGAGAAAATGTTTTAGAAATTTTGGAAATCTTTGAGATTTCGATGAAAAACGAGTATTTTAATACTAAGTTAGTATCTTACAGTATAAGTCTATAGCCTTGATATTAAATAAAATTGCTGAAAAAACATGCAAACAACCTACAAATAATTTTTAATTTGTCTTTAAAATTCTTTAGAAATTTTTTGGAATTTATTTAGGACCTGTTTGACAAAAACCCTTTTTTATTCAAAACAAAACTGTCAAAACAGGCTTGTCAAACATGTCCTTAAGCCAAAATTCCTTTTATTAAAACAATGGCAAACCAAACAAAGCCTGAGTCATTGACCCAATCAGGTTAACTTGATCAACTGAACTTGAAATTTTTGGTTCAACCATAAACCGAACCCAAAAATTATGGTTTAACCCGAAAAACAACCCAAAATAAAACCAAAGCCAAAAAAAATAGATTAAACACCCAAAAAACACAAACTTAAAAAAACTTGAGCCAAATGGATTAAACACAAAAAAAATGAAGAACACGAAGAATATTTACAACATACTCAACCACATAACTCTCAAATCAGACTAGTTATGGATAAACCAACGACATGGACATGTTGGGAATCAAGCAAGGATCAATAATTTAGCATCCATTTACTTTGATTATCACTCTAAAATCACAATTTTATCAAAATAGGTTTCAGTTCAAAATCAAAACCCTAGGAATAAAACAAAAAAAGGTTATTGATGCACAAAGAACATTGATGCAATGAAACCCTAGATTATAACGAAAATTTATTGATGCAAAGAAACCCTAGATTATTCACTGATCAAGTATAAATAAAGGTTTTGTTCAAAGAAATTGACCAAAATTGGTCTAAATTCAGGGGCTAAGGCAATGTTCAAACTAAGAACACAAAGGACATTGTCCAAAAACCTAGCCATTACCTAGCACTGCCAAGCCCTAGAAATGAACATTTTAGGTCTCTAAACACATTGATTTTAATCTTCACAACCATATTTTCAATACCAAGTATAGTTGAATCAAAAGAACTAACAAAGAAGATCAAATCATCATAAACATGAATTAGATTTCAAATTCATAAATGCAGCCCTAATGATAGCCAACAAAAACATCAAATTTCAATTCAAAATTAACTCTTTGAACACTTGGACTCAAACCATGCTCAAGAACCAAGAACATACACTAACAAAATAGAAAAGGCATCAAACACCCACTACCAACTTTTAGCATAATCAAAATCAGTCATAAACATATTGTCTTGACACTTAGTAACATCAACAGCAACTCCAAATAAGATTTAAACAATAAAAACAATATTTTTACGTATTAATCAAAACAAAACTAGAAAACATTATAACACTAAACAAGTTCAAAAAATATATCAAAAGAGGTTTAAACATTAAAAAAAACATGAATGGGCAAGCCATATGGACTCTACCCTTAAGTTTTTACATAGTTATACCTTCTTCAAGCTTATTGACAATATGCTGTTTTTTTTCTTCTTTTCCTTCCTTCTTTCCCTTTCACTCTCTTTCTTTCCAAAGTTTGACCTTTAATGTTAGGCTCTTGAACCTTCACAATGGGGTTTATTAACAAAGTATTTCTCCATGTTTTTCCTCTCTCTCTCTCTTTTATTATCAGGGGTATTTATAGGGTTTTTCTAGGTTTTTTGATGGATTCCCTCAAAGCTTAGCCCTTTGATCAAAGTGAGATGGTTCTAGACGAAAACTAACAGCTAAAAGCTTCTGTACTAGGTTGATTTTGCAATGGTGGCTTTAGTTTTAGGGGTACTTGGTGGTTTTGCTAGACTTGGAGGGCAAGGAACTATTTCTAGCCTTTTGGATCTTAAGAGGAAGGTTTTAAAGCCATTAATAAGAACCCTTTGAGAAGCTTTAAGTGTGAAAACACGAAATAAAATTATATGTGACAATCAAGACTGATTGGGTTGACCACTTTCGAGTCTTCGTTAGAACAACTCCAATGTAAACGTCATTGGAAACCGCCTGAAATATAAGGGGTGCATATCTTTTGTTTGGATCTAACCTTACTTAATTTGGAAGTTTGTAACTTCACATTCATTCATCCAAAGGTGCCAATTCGATCAGCCTAGAATATGAAATTGTAGTGATGGTTGATCAAGAACAAGATCTTAGAGACTTCTATAAAAAGAATTAGAATGTAAATGTCTAATTTCATGGAAATGGGGTTGTAAAGGGGATGTTCTTCTTCCATTTGTAAAAGAACCTTGTGTCATTTGAAGGTTTAAAATTTCACAACAAGCTATTAGAAAGTGCCAACTTGATCATCATTTTCTACTAGAAGAAAAGGAAGAAAACCAGTGTATGACGCGTCATTCATGTCTTTTCATTAAAACCAAATGACATGTTGTCTACTAAAAACCCTAAAAACTAAGGCTCTTCATTGATTTTTGCCAAAAATTAATTTAATTTTTTTTTTCTAATCACGGCACATGCACCCTTAATTGACTCGAAATCCAATTAATCCTTCCAACTACATCACTAGAAATTGAGATTTGAATCTTTTTATTCAAGCGCCTTTTACAAACAAGTTCTTAGTTTCTAATTTGTTTAATTTTAACCTTAATTAACCACTAAAATTTTAATTCCTTTCAATCTGGCCCCTGATTTGGTCAATTTTAGCCTCTACAATCACGCTCCACTTACAGGTTGGTTCTTGGTCTTGGGAATTTACAAATAAGTCCTTAAATATCCTTTAAAGTTTAATTTTTTTCACAAGACCCTAAATTAACAAATTAAACCTTTCAAAGTCTAATTTTAATCCCCAAACTTCAATTTCTTCTAATTAACACCCAAATTGACTCTAAAAACTAATTTCCCTTGCAATTAAGTCCATAATAAAATTAATTAAGCCTTTTAAAATTCTCATTGAGTTCTTACCCATCTAGATTTATGTTTCTTTACCCCAGATAAATATTTTCACTAGTAGGGTCTTTTGTCAGTCAAAATTGGGTTGCTTATTTTTCTAATCATATATATTTTAGTCCTTGAACTTTTTCACTTGTCATCTTGGTCCTCCACCACCAATCTTGGGCAATCTTCTAGGTTTTCTTCATATATGTCCTCTTGCATTGTTTATTTATTTATTTATTTATTATTATTATTATTATTATTATTATTATTATTATGTGTGTGTGTGGTCAAAAATGGGTAACAACACACTTCACTCTACACGCATTAAAGGACTGATAATAATTAGATTAAAACTAAGATAAATGGTTCTAAGAATTCACCTGGTTTAAATTGTTAAATCTAAAATTTTGCATGAATCGTTCGACTGTTTAGGATTACAAAATGAACACCTGAAAATTTTGCAGGAACCAGTCAACCAATTGGCTTGACCAATCTAAATTAGTCAACTGTTTTAGCTATCAAACGAATAGTAATGGCTATAAACAACTTTTTTTTCTTATATATATATATATATATATATATATATATAACTTGTCTAATTACAGAATTAGGTGTAGAATCTGAATATATATATCATATACAAGCTATTCTAAGAGTAAAACAACTATAAAATCATCAATCCTTGATCATACTCTATTTTATGCTTTTAAACCTTCATATTTTAGCACAAAGAGCATTCAATTTTATTCTCACTATACTTAAATACTTATAAGTTCTATAAGTGCTATCTAGTGAGTTATGGAGATATTAGAACTTAAATTGTGTTATTCATTCTAGTAAGAGTGTTTTTTATAGAAAACAAAATCATCATTGTAAATATTTGAGAGTTAGGTAAAAACTATTGGTATTAGTGAGGGAATTTCACCAAGGAAAACATCTTGAAGAGAATATATCACCAAGTGGATATTGTACTCTTGAACTTGGATTAGTGAAAGAATACAATATGTTAGTATGATTTGGTACTAGAAGTATGGATGCCCGCTTGTCAAATCATGTTAAAAACGAGTTTGTAAATTCTCTCTCTTATCTCTTTACTTTACATACTTTAATTACATTGTTAGCTATTGTGTTTACTTGAAGTAATTTGCATTAATTATAGAATTTAGTGATACACATAATTCACCCCCCTTCTTAGATGTTAAGTTGCCTTAATCATTGAACAACAATTGGTATTAGAGCTTAGTTCTCATATATAAAGTTTGTTTGGACTTTAAGTAGAATTACAACCACTAGTTATAATCTTCAAAATAAAGTATTATCTACATCCAGGCCAATTTTTTTAGGGTAACTATTATGCATGTTAGAAAGCTAGAATGATAATCTATTTTCTATTAATTTTTATTTTTATTTATGGTTATCCGTAGAGAATGGACCTCATAGACCAATTAAGATTGAAAATGATATTGAGATTCCTAAAACTAGAAGTGAATATACGGACAATAATAAAAGTTACTTTTTATGGATATTAAAGCCATAAATATATTATAATTTTCATTGAGTAAAAGTGAATTCAATAGAATGACATCATGTAAAAATGCTAAAGATATATGGCATGCTTTAGAACTCATGAAACAATTAACCAAGTCAAATAGTCTAAAATCAACATGTTAGTTCACTAATATAAATTATTTAAAATGCTTCCTAGTGAATCCATAACTAGCATGTTTACTAGAATGATTACCATAACTTATAGTTTGGATGCATTTGGTAGGACATACACTAATACAGAAACAGTAAGAAATATTCTTAAGTCTCAACTAAAAACATAGAAAGCAAAAGTGACAACAATTCAAGAAGTCAGGGATTCACCAAACTTCTATTGAAGGCGCTCATTGGTTCTTTAATAAACTATGAGATTACCATGGAGAAACAAAAACAAGAAGAAAAGCCAAAGAAGAACTTGGAATTCAAAATCGTTCATCACATTATAATGACATTGAAGAAAACATTGCCTTAATCACAAAGCAATTCTAAAGTTTCCTAAGGAATAAACAATGCAAGAAAATATTCTCAAACTTTAAGAAAGATGGGAACAAGGAAGATTCAAATAAGAAACTCCTAAGATTCTTCAAATGCAACAAAGCAAGGCACATCAAAGTAGATTGTCAATTTCCTCAAAATAAGAAGAAGAGACATCATCACAAGAAGGCAATGAAAGCTATTTGAAGTGATGAAAGTCTGTCCAGACTCATCATCAACACCTGCAGCCGATTTTGTCGACTTTGCCGATTCAAGCGATAAAGAAGAACATATGGTAAACATGTGCTTTATAGAAATTAAAAGTGAAATGATGTATAATCTTTGGATGATGAATCCGAACCTACTTATGATGAGTTGTATGATGCACTTGAATCACTATATGATGAATTTAAGAAATAGGTTCAAAATATGGCTCATTAAAAAGAAATTATACATGTTTACTTATAGAGAAATAAACTTTAGAAAAGAAAGCTTACATTGTGCTTGATGATAGTAATAAGGTAAATCTACTTGAAGATGAAAACAAATTATTAAAAGAAAAGGTAAACAAGTTAAACATAACTTTAGCTAAATTCACACAGGGCTAAAAAAATCCTGGAAACTATGTTTTCAAGCCAAAGATGTGTGTTTAACAAAACAGGTTTGGGTTACCAACCTAAAAAGAACCAAAAGTATTTAAAGACTTATTTTGTTAAATCTAAACAATCCTATGACCCTAACCATAAATGAAATTATTGTAGAGCTATAAGTCATTTGATTTATGCATGTCCTATTAAGAAGGACAAAGTTTATAAAATGATTTAGATTCCAAATGGAACCACCTCTAACAACAAAGGACCAAGAAGGTATGGGTACCAAAAATTTCATCTTGATTTTTATGTGTAGGAATCAATGGAGTATAGAGAATGGTTTTTTGAATAGTGCTTGCTGAAGATATATGACTGGAGACAACTCATTATTATGAAGCATTACCAAAATCAATGGAGAAAATGTCACACTTGGAGACAACTCAAAAGGTAAAATAATTGGAGCTAGCAATATTGAAGGTAAATCTTCTCCTTTCATTAAAAAGGTTTTTCTTGTTAATAACTTAAAATATAATTTGCTTAACATTAGTCAACTATATGTTAAAGGCTATAAAATTGTTTTCAATTATGCATGTTGTTTAATTCTTAAAGAAGATAAAGTAATCTACGTAGAAAATAGATGCATGCATAAGAATAGAAAGTTGTTTTATTACTAGCATTAAAGTATCATGAAAAATAAATTAGAAAACGTTTTCTAATGTTTGGCTATGTCATAGAAAATGAATTGGAAAATAATTTATTAATAATTTTTTCAAGTTTATTAAAATAATGAGGAATAAATTTTACAAATTAAAAAGTTAAATGAGAATGAAATTGAAAAAAAATCTAATTTCATAAATTATCTCAAATAAAATAAATAACAATCAAAATAATGGAGATCAAATCGAATAGATAAAAAAGTTGAAAGATAATGAAATAAAAAAATTCCAATTTCATAAATTATTTCAAATAAAATAAATAACAATCAAAAGAATGAGAACCAAATCTGATAGATAAAAATTTTCAATTAAGAAAATGATAAGAGAAAATAACAATCATAAAAATAAAAACCAAAGTTGATATAAAAATCAAATTAAATCAAATTCGAATGGGTGAAATTGAAAAAAAAAGATTCAAAACAAAATATATAGCAATCAAAAGTTTGAGGATCAAATTTGATATAATCAGGAAATAACATGACATTTCTAAATTTTTCACAACTTCTGGAAAGTGCTTTCCACCCAAAATAAAAGGAAAACACTTCCCTGAAAACCAAGCTAAATTTTTCTTTGACTGGAAAGTATTTTTCGTTGACCAACGTTTCTAATGGAAAACAAACGCAAAAAAGTTTGGAAAGTGATTTCCAGGAAACCACTTTCCATGAAACAAACAGGGCCTAAGAATTACTACACAGATATTTTTTGACCTATCAGAACTAGAAGTGCATGTGGTAATAAATATGTGTTTGTAATTATTAATGACTTTACAAGATATACTTGAGTTTTTGTTTTTGAAATTTAAAGATGAAAAAATTTATGAAATTGTAAAGTTTTCAAAGAAAGTTAAAAATGAAAGTTTTTCCATAATAAACATAAGAAGTGATTATGGTGATAAATTTATAAGTGATTTGTTTAAAATGTTTTGTGAAGAAAAATGATACTACCATAACTTTTCAACTCGTAGAACTCCCTAACAAAATAAGGTTGTGGGAAAAAAATCAGTCTCTTCAAGAAATGGTGGATTTATATTAAATGAATTTTACACACCTAAATGTTTTTGAACGGAAGTTGTAAACACTTCTTATGAGCTTTAGAGAGGAAGGAAACACAACATCTCTTACTTTAAAGTTCTTAGTTCAAAATGTTTTATTCTTAATACTAAAGATAATTTAGATAAATTTGATTCAAAATCTAATGTTGGAATTTTTCTTGGTTATTCCTCCTCTAGCAAAGCATATAGAGTTTATAACAATAGAACTCTTTATCTTAAAGAATCTATGCATGTCGCCTTTGAAGAAACTCAAAATAACGTAATTATTGAGATTTTAGATAACATGAATGAAAGTGTTTAACATTTGAGTCTTAATGGTAAAACTCCTACGAAGACAAATAATGAAGGCATAAACAAGGACCAACTAAGCTCAAGCAATCAATATGAGATTGTAAGTAACTTTTTTGTACCCCCAAAAAAGCTAAGGTATATAAGAACCTTCCTAAATTAATTATCAGTAATTGTTTTGAAGTGACTAAGACTAGAGCTTCACTTAGAAACATTAATGATCACTTTGTATTTGTCTCTCAAATAAAACCTAAATCATTTCTAGAAATAAAAAAAAGATGAAAAATGAATTTTGGCTATACAAGATGAGCTAAACCAATTTGAAATAAATAGTGTTTGGGAACTATTCCCTATTCCTAATAATCAATCTATATTTGGAACAAAATGGTGTTTAAAAACAAAGTTAATGAACATGGAACAATAGTTAAAAACAAATCTAGACTAGTTGGTAAAGGTTATAATCAAGAAGAATGTATAGATTATGAAGAAATCTTTACGCCGATAGCTAGACTGGAATCAATAAGAATGTTTTTAACCTATGCTTATCATAATAACTTCACACTTTTTCAAATGAACGTTAAAAGTGTATTTTTAAATGGATTTATTATGGAAGAAGTGTATGTTTAGTAACCATGAGGTTTTGAAAAAAATTGTTTTCTCAATCATGTTTTTAAACTTAAAAAGGCCTTATGTGGTTTAAAACAAGAACCTAGGATATGGTATGATAAACTCAAGTCTTTTCTTGCTAATAATAATGATTTTAACATTGGTAAAATTGACACCATTTTTTTTACAAAAAGAAAAGGCAAAGATATCTTAAATGTGTAAATTTATGTTGATGATATTATATCTAATGCTATTAATGAATCTCTTTGTAAAGATTTTACAAAGTGCATTTATTATGAATTTGAAATGAGAATGATGGGAGAGTTGAACTTCTTTTTTAAATTGCAAATCAAACAAACAAATGATGACATCTTTAACAATTAAAGCAAGTACATCAAGGATCTTCTAAAAATATTTGGGATGGAAATGTCAAAGTAACCAACACACCTATAGGAACATTAACAAAGCTTGATATGAATGAAATCAGTAAGAATGCAGACCACCAAATATCAAGGCATGTTCGATTCACTCTTCTATTTAACTACAAGTAGACTTGATATTATGTTTTGGGTATAGATGTATACATTTTCAAGTTTTCCCTAAAGAATCGTATGTTAGTGTTGTAAAATGTATTTTTTGTTATTTACATGTTATTATAGATTTAGAGTTGTGGTATCCTAAAGGAAAAGAGTTGAGTTTGATAAGCAATTTGGATGCGAATTTTGTCAGATGTAAAGTTAGAAAAAGTACTAATGGAACATGTCATTTCCTAGGATTCTCATTGGTATCTTGGGCTAATAAGAAACAAAACTTTGTAGCCCTATCAATAATCAAAGCAAAATATATAGTGACGGGTAGTTGTTCTGCTCAAATCTTATAAATGAAACAGAACTTAGAAGACTACAGACTTGAATTTGATCACATACTCATTAAGTGTGATAATACTAATGCGATTAGTCTTTTTAAAAATCCTATCCAACACTTACATACAAAACACATAGAAGTGAGACATCACTTTTAAAGGACCACATTGTGAAATGAGACATTGTACTTGAGTTTGTAGGCATAAAACACCAACTAACAAATGTGTTTGCAAAGCCTTTAAGTAAGGATTGATTTTGCAAAACAAGAAGTAACCTAGGCTTTTTTCATGCTAAAGATGTTTGAGGTGTTATTTTTGTTTGTATACATTAATGGAAATAAATTGGACATATTCACATTATAAATGGTATACTCTTTAAGCATGAACACCATTAAAAATCTATTATGTTGTAAATTTTGTTGTATGTTCAGGTTTGAGACGAACCGGTTGACCAATTTGTAATGGTCAGTTTAACCAAGTGATTGGTAGATTCTAAAAAACAAAGAAAAGTTATTGTACGAATAGTAATGTTTTAATATTTTTGTTGGAGACTATTTTTTAGTATAAAAGTTTGGCAAGCATATGTATGTATGTATTTTGACTCATGAAACTTATTTTGAAGAAAAGGTTTACAAAAATCTGCTTTTTATGTGAACCAGTCGACCGATTCATACAACTAGATCAATCAGTCAACCGGTTAAGTTAAAGCATTGGTAGTGAGGCTATGGCCTAAATTGTGAATTTTTATTCCCTCAATTTCTTTGTTTTTTGGACATAATTTATGTATGGAAATGCTCCATTTTAAGTGCAAAGAAAGAATGCGAACAGAATTTTTAGAAACTCTCATTTAGCTTTCAACCAGTTAACCGATTGAACTTAACTCATAGCAACCGGTTGACCAGTTGCTCGATAGTATATATATAATTTTCCCTATCTCAATAGAAGTCAAAAACCAAAAAAAAAAAAAACCTAACCCGATTCTCTCTCAAAACCCACTCAAATCACACTAAATTGATATAACCTAAATTGCTTGATATTTTAAGAATTAGTAATGATGATCTTAAAGTGTTTGAAATGAAGATAATCCCTACTATTGAAAGATTTGTGTATAATGAAGAAGTAGCATTGCATACTGGTTGTTATAACTTTACACCAAGTGCTAAAATCAAAAGCAAAGATTTGCTTTTACAACCTAAGATCCTTCATAGAATCATTGCACATAATATTTTGTCAAAGAAAAGGCATTATAATAAAGTTACATTTAAGGATATATGCTTAATTGATTGCATGATTAGAGGTTATCAAATTAATCTTTCATTTATCATGATGAAGAACATGATGATGGCACATAATAAATAAAAAAAACAAAAACAAAAGTCTCTTCTATATGGTCAAGTCCAGACCTCTATATTTGAAAGCTTTAACATTAGTTAGTAATACGAACAGGAGTGTTGTTGGTTCTTCTGGCAGTACGTCAGATGACCACGCGTCGCTAGGTGCCAATTATAATCAGGCACAAGCACCCTCTCTTGATGCAAGCTCGTTGAGTGCTATGTCACCTTGCAGAGAGGGTGTGCCTTCTGAGCATGATGTATACACTGGAAAGTACATTACTTAGTGGAAGCCTGGTCATGGCATATAATGTTTTTTTTCCTTTCTTGCATGATTAAAAAATAAACAACAATAGATAATTTTTTAATAATTAATTTCAATGGACGAATGGAATTTCTAGTTTACACAAGTGGAGGCTGCTTGCATGATAACATCAGCGATGAAATCGTCAATGAAAATGCTTTTATTTTAGTGGAGTCAAGTTTTCAAAAATCTTGAATGAAAGCTTATTCTTGGTTTAGAAAATTCAAAGTTTTATTGAAGTTATTATTTTATGAAATTGATATGCAAGAAAAAAATTTACTAGGAGTAGACTACAATATTGTTGCCAAGAGCGTGTGGGAGAATCACGACGCTATTAGGTATGGTTGAATTTAAAATGTTATTTAAAAAAAATGTTCAAATTTTATTTTTCATTATCTTAACCAATAATTTATTTTTATCATATAAGTTGTGTGATTTCTAGTATGAAGTGCAAAACAAATCAAAGAAATATGCAAAAGAAAAGGGTCTTCCAGGCTGGGAAGATGTGGTCGTATGGAGGGACTTCAGACCTCCGCACATCTCGAAGGCTATCTGGAAAGCTTATATCCAGCACTGATGTCTAATGATTTTGTGTGGCAATCGCAATCCGATGCAAAAAATCGTAACAGGGGGATCCATTATGTTTGTTTCGTATGCAAAGCGGATAGCAAGATTTTTTTTTTATTATATACATTTTTTTAATTATTGTTTTATATGAAAATATTTAACTGATAGTAGCTTTCTTTTACAGGCCACGATTCTTGAACGCGATCCAAGACCAATGTAACTTTTTGTTGAAACTCATATGCAAAATAAGGGTAGTCTAAAAGAGGTGTAGCAGCTCGTCGATAGTCGAACTCAGAAGTTTGTGATTAGTTGGATTTCAATAATTTTTTTCTTATGTTATTATTTTTTAAAAATTATTGATTGTTTTTTAGGAAGCACATAACACCCCATTGCAGGAGAGATACATGGATGATCCTTTGACATATCCAGAATGTGATCCAAATTTGTGGTTAAAAGTTGAATCGTCCGATGAATTTGATAGAAAGCAGGTTTACGGTATCTCAAACACTGCGGTCGAGGATATATGTCAATCGTTGGCTCCTCGCAATCGAGTTCGAGCTCCCAATCTTTAGTTGTCCAGACAATTATACAAGAATAAATTAAAGCTCAAACTACCCAACTTAATGTTGAGACAGCTCAACTTAGATCCAAGATGACCAAACTTTGACGATTGTACGAGGATCTGTTGTCAAGCCTCGGTGGTACATGTGGTCTACCCCATCACCCACTTGATTAGGCAAAGATCTACCTCGACCTTCTTCTTCTTCTTCTTCTTCAGCTTATGTCTTCTAGATAAATTGTATTCAATAATATTTTTTAAATTAATAATAAAAATTTGGTTTTTTATTTTAGTTTTATTTCTTTTAATTTTCTTTGTTTTGTTTCTTACAATTTTTTAAATTATTAAATACAATATTAATGAAATTGCCAATGGAATAATAATCACAAAATGAATTACCAACAAAATAATAATCACATACAAAATTACCAAAGGACTAAGTCCCTCGGATGGTTCTAGGGAGTTTGAAAAAAATTATAGAACTTTATTACTAACAATTACAGCAAGAATCACTAATAAACCAAGTCTATCAAAAAGTTCAAAAGAATTGGAAAAAAATTATAGGACCATGCCACTGACAATATATAGATCTTTAACGAGTTGATTTCATTGGTAATATGGATTCTATCACCAATGAAATTACTAACAGTGTATTCTATCTTTAATATGTCATATTCACCGATAAAATTACAGATGAAATGATACTAGTAAAACTTTTTTGTTTGACGTACTTTTTTCATTTGTAAATCAATTGATAATTATATTACTGATAGAATGATCTATAAGATAGAAAACATCGATGATATATTTTTCTATTACCAATGTCCATCCATGATTAAGAGTGTGTTTGAGATTGTGATACCGGTTATTTTTCAAAGTGTTTTTCGCTTGAAAATACATCAAAATAATATTTTATTATTATTATTTTTAAAAAATTATTTTTGACATCAGCATATCAAAATGATCTGAAAAATACTAAAATAATATTAATTTAAAGTGAAAAATTAAAAAAATATATGTTTTTAAAATGAAATAATAAATATGCTCTAAATTTATTTGAGATGAATTTTTTTTCATCTATTAGGGTGTTTAGAAGTGTGATTGTGGTGGATTTTCAAAGTGTTTTTTACTTGGAAATGCATTAAAATAATATTTTTATTTTAAAAATTTTATTTTTAAAATTAGAGCATCAAAATAATTTAAAAATATCAAAAAAAAATATTAATTTAAAATAAAAAAAAATTAAATATTTTTTTTTAAATGCAAAAATAAATATACAAATGAATGTTTAAGATACCACTGAATATTTTGTCGGTATTATTTAATATTATAGTTGTGTACTACTCTTCCGTGGCTGTGGCTGTGCAGCTACTCCTGTTTTTGATCTCCATGCCCACAGGACAAGAAAACACTGCCGCCATCGCTCCGAAATGTGGAGCTCCTACGCCCTCCACTTTTTTTAATTTCCACTCTCTTTTCTTGCTTTCTGCTCGTATGGTACTCTACTTTCTCTCTTCTTCTTTTTTTAATGTGTCAAAAAAGAAGAAGGCCATTGCTGTTCTTGAAAATCGAAGATGATATCTACTAGTGACAGTCTTTAGACTTGAGAGAAACCTCTTTATTATCTCTCGCAGTATTTGTTGAATTTGTTGAAATGTTTTTTTTCTTGAAAAAAAAAAAGTAATGAAGATAAATCGTGACTGCCTGTCTGGTCTTTACCTTGCTCATCATCTCTTCAACTGTCATCCTAAAACAGCCACATGGACGTCTTAGATTGGCAAAGCAATTGAACAATGCTGCTCCTATGGAGGACCGGTGTTAACTGTCCAACCGACGTCGTTTCTCTTTTCCTTGCATTGTCAAATAAGGAAACTACGACACCATACTCATATCTTCCTTCTCAATTGCAAAATTAGGGCTGACACATCAACGGTTGCCTTGCCCTGCTGAATACCTCAAGGTCGAGTAGCAGAGAAGAACAAGATCATATCACATGAAGGCATAAACAAACCCTTAAAAATAAGAAATTTTGAAGGACTGCAAACGGAGAGATGGGTAATCCAAAGCAAAAGTGGAAATCAGAGGAAGAAGAAGCATTAAGAGCAGGCATTGCCAAACACGGTACTGGAAAATGGAAAAACATACAGAGAGACCCCGAGTTCAATCCTTACCTTCGTTCTCGCTCTAATATCGATCTCAAGGTTTTCTTTTCTTTTTTATTCTTTTTTATTATTATTGTAATTGCTGTATGATTTGATGATATAATATTAATAATGTTAATGTCAATAGGATAAATGGAGGAATATGACTGTAAGTGCCGGTAGCCAAAGCGTTAAGGACAAGTCACGGACGCTAAAAGCGAAATCCAATCCCGATGCTGCTGCTGTTGTTGCTGCTTCAATTCCTCTGTCCAATCCCCATACTTCTGCTGTTGCTGCGGTTGATGTCGTTATCGACGATTCTTCAGAAGCTGCAGCAGATTCAAAAACTGCTCCCAAGTAGGTGCTTTAAATTCCTTTCTTTTTTTTTTTTTTTGTGGAACAAGATGGTTTTGTGAGTTATTTTGAGTTGGTGGCAATTAGTGTATGTATTTTTATGACATAATTTGTATGGATCATAAGTCAAGCATTGCTTTCTCAGTATAAAGTAATTTAGAATTGTGGCGTGGCCTGCCTACACTTGGAGAAGTTTCAACAATGCCATGATATTTGATTGAATTACTTGATTTGGCAGATACAATGCAATGATTTTTGAAGCAATTTCAGCGTTGAATGAGCCAAATGGAGCAGACACTAGTGCAATCATCAGCTACATTGAGGTCTAAACGAATTTTGTTTCCTTAAAATGTTTTCTGTTTTTGTATCTTATAGTCATAGATTTCCCATCGAGATTGGTTTGTACTTGCGAGATGGGACATGAATCTCTGTGATTTTGTTAGCTCTGGCAATCATGTAGTTGGACTTGATGTAGAATACATATGGGTTGTATACATTTGTTTTCTTATTCTTTTTGAGATATGGGCTAGAATTGGACTTGCTAAGTATATCATATGTTAAACTCCTAGAGCTGCAATAGGAGAAAGAGAACCAATGCCCTTGAAATCCCTCTCATCTAATATGTTGTGCATGGAAAGGAGAGAAGAAAATTGTAAATATTCCTCTGATTCATAAACAGTATCAGGAGCAAGTCATTTCATCCATATCCCACACCCCTGGGCATGCGTCAGAGGTTGCTATCCTGAGAAAGGAAAATTAAAGGAAAGAATAAGAAACCACGTTTCTGGATGAGATTAGTGAATGATTATGAAAACGTAAATTATGTAAATCAACCATTAGTTGCTCGTTATTATTTCTTATTTACCATTGGTGATTTTTCCAGCTCTATGAGTTTTAAGAAATATGATGGGTGTGTTTGTTTTTTCTCGATAATTCACACAGAGAAGGCAAGAGTTACCACAAAATTTTAGAAGGCAATTAAGTTCAAGGTTGAGGAGGCTCGTAGCTCAGGAAAAACTTGAAAAGGTGAGTTGTTTATTTTTGCAATGTAACTTCTTTGCTGATGATGATATCCCTAATACATCAGCTCACCTTGTCACACTGCTAGATAATTTTTCTTTAATTTAAAATGTTGAATCAAGTTGTTTCCTTTTTTTAATTTCCATTTGCATTTTGTTGTGATCCTCTCCTCTTTGTTCATACTTTTATTGCTTGGAGGAGAATTGGGATTGAAGAGGAAGAGTTTGTTGTAGCAAGTTGATTGTATTCCTCAAAGACCATCACCGCCACACCCCACAAAAAATGAATGGAGAGGATAGAGATTCATGTATGGGTTTGTAAAATTTGTTCATTAATTCTTTTTAATATTATCATTGGAAACAAATGATAGTAAACTTGTCGCCAGTGATCGCTGCAAAGAAAACCCAATCTCTTGTGTATTTTCTTTTATCCTTCAACGGACTGAAGGAAAAACTATGACATTTATAGAAGCAGAAAAGGGAATTTGTTTTAGTTGTGGAAGGGAACAGTTTGTTCTTACGAGAATATTTAACACAAAGTTATGCTACGTAGACATTGGGAGTACGTGCTGAATGGTTGAAAGTTTTAATGAATTAAATGCAGGTCCAAAATTTCTACAAGATAAAGAAAGCTTCTTCATTTGGGACAAAAACACCGACTCCTAAGCAGAAAGAGGTGCGTCCCAAGCCTGAACAGAATACTGGCCTTATAAATTCTGGTGATACTGTCGCAGAAGCAGCAGATGATGCTGCATATATGGTTGCAGAAGCAGAAAACAAATCATTTGTTGCAACTGAAGCAGTTAAGGAGTCAGAGAGGGTTTCAAAGATGGCTGAAGATGCAAATTCACTACTACAGTTGGCCAAAGAGATACTTGAGAAATGTAAATTCATCCTTGCTTCTTCAGTCACTGCTTTTCCACTTTCTATTAACCTGTGTCCTTATTCTTTACTTTGGCAGGTTCACGAGGTGAGATTGTGGTCATGGGATGAGATACGAGCTTGGACTTTTAAAACAATAGGCTGGAGATGACCCAACAACTAGAATGCATGTAAATAGTGCCTGTTTTTCATAGTTTTTCCAGGCATGATCAAGCTAAATCTTATGGCTGGTTTTGTGGTAGCAATTGTAGTGTAATTTCTCAGATAAGATATTGCATAACACATTTTGTTTTGATGTCCTTAAAGCTCTTGTTTCTTTGATTTGACAAAGATGCCATAGTAGCAGAAGCGGCAATTTCTCTTTCTTGATTCGCAAACCAAAAATTCCCTTGATGTGCTAGACAGAGTATGGTTGTTCCTGAAAATCTATTAGAATGTGCAAATGCAGTCTGCATGACAAGGAAGCATGAGCTTTGATTATGGCCTTTCATCTTTTAGTTTGATGCTCTATAATGTGTTAACAATGACCGAGTCAGACCGCGCCGAGTGATGATAACATTGTCTAGAAAAGGATGCATGACTAGTTCCAGGTACGGGAGGAACTGAAAAACTGTTGGGCGTTCTCTTTCTCTGTTTTTTCACTGGTCAGGATTGCGTGAATGGTAATAGTGGTAACGGCAATGATTTAAAAAAAATTTTATTTAAAAATATATTAAAATAAAATTTTTTTTAATTTTTAAAAATTATTTTTATTATTAGTATATTAAAATGATTTAAAAACCTAACAAAAATTTATTTTAAACAAAAAAAAATCAAAATTTTTTGAAAGAACTCCCTTGGTTTAGAAATACACGAGTGACTTTTTATTTGAAAAAGTGAGCAAAATAATTGATAAATTGATTAAATTGAGAAAATTAAAAAAATAACTGAAAAAATCGAATCATAAAAAAAATTAATTAAATTAATTAAAATATTTTAAGAAAATTAATTGGTCTGATTTTTATTTTTTTAATATATTTTATAATATTTTAGTTTTATTATTTTTATAAATAAAAATTAAATCGAATAAAAAATCATCACCCCTATTATTTGATGAAACTTTATCAAGCATTCATGGCATGGGAGTTTAGAAACATTGATGATTGACATCACTCGGCTGTGTCCAACAACAAAGGGTTCTTGCTTTTTGCGTTCTCTCCATCCTTTTCTTTTCTTTTCTTTTTTTCTTTTTACCCCCCTAATAAACTGTGACTTCAATACAAGCCCCGTGATGCAATAACGTTAATTGCCTTGCTCCTCTTAGAACTTAGGTATTACTAGATAGGTAGTTCGCAATTGTCTATAATCGGATTTTTTTTTTAATATAAAATAAGGAGCAACAAAAATTTAGGATCCTAGTTATTGATTTAATTATTGATTTAAATGGGTTTAATAATCTTGATTAATTTAATAATATAATTAATAAAAACACCAATAATAATAATAATAATAAAAAGTCAATAATTAATTAAAAAAAATGAACGCTTATCAATATTATAAAAGAATATCTTCTAAATATTCTTAAAATGTATCAACAATCTTATTTGATAATAACAAAAACAAAAATGAATGAGAATGAGAATGAAATAACCTCATAAAAAAATAAAAGAAAATCAAAGTTCAATTATAGTGCAGTCGTGAGCCCGAGATAACCTCTTACATAAAAAGTTGAATAAAACATCAAGGGTCAACTCTCAAGGGAACAAAATGATAAAAGACGAAACTGAAAAAAATCAATTTAAAAAAATATAGAAAAACAATCAGTTAACTCGACTAACCCGCGATTTGGGATATAAGATTGAGATAATCCCACATAAAAAAATAGAAACCAATTCACGAAGTTTAAGACCAAATAATTTAATGTTGAATGATGAAATTGAAAGTAAAAAACAACTTTAAAAATAGGACCTAAAAAAATACCAAAGTTAAATCGAGTTAATTTTTGAAATTTTTGACCTGGATCATGAGATCAGAATTACCTCATAAATAAAAAATATAAAAAAAATCACGAAGGAAAATTCATAATCGTCCAAAATTAAAAAGTAAAACAAATAGCAATCACAACAAAAAAGGACCAAATCTAGTATCATAACTAAATAAAAAAAATAATGAGGGACTGAATTGAAAAATAAAAAAAAATCAAGAAAAGAATAAAAAAATATATAAATCAAAAGAATAAGAATAAGAATAAGAACCAAGTCGAATACAAAAATTAAATGAAAAAATGATAGGGGATGAAATTGAAAAAAATTAACTTAGAAAAAAATGAAAAGAAAAACAAATAGCAATTAAAAGAATAAGAACCAAAATTGATGCAAACATAAAATGAAAGGACACATTTAATTTTTGAAAAAGGCAAGTGTGAAATTCAAGTCGAGAAGAGAGGAAAAGGAGAGGAAAAGAAAAAAAAATTCATTGGAGTCCAACTGTTATTCCGCCATGCATATGCGTCTGACAACCAAAAAGAGGACAACGCAACGCTTCCAACGCCATCATAAAAGGCAATGTTTTACCATCGGGAGACACCGCATGCGTAGCCCAAAGAGCATAAATGTCTCCCACTCGCTATCGTGTACATATCACGCACTAGCTATCTTTTTTTTAATTATATTTATATTTGTTAAAAAAAACTAAATTGCCCTTTATTTAAATTGATTATAACTAAAAAAAATATGATAAAAATAAGAAAAAGTATTTGGATGTCATTTAAAAAAAAAAAAACAATCTAGTTATTGCATTATGCAATCAAAGAGTTAGAAGACTAAAAAGCACTAGATTTTTTAAAAAAGAAAAACTTTTAAGAATATTTAATTCATTTCATTATGCATTTTAAATGTTAAAGGTTGCTCGTTTGGGAATATGGTTGTGATTGTTTTTCAAAATATTTTTCATTCTAAAATGCATCAAAATAATATTTTTTATTTATTTTTTAAAAATTATTTTTGAGATCAGCGCATCAAAATAATCCAAAACATATAAAAAATTGAATTTTTTAGAAACGCTCTCTTGTTCCTGATCAATATGATAATAACAAATGAATCCTCTAAAAACAATTATTTTATCTCTAATAATTAGTTAAATATTTTTTAAAAAAAATGGTAAAACAATCATTTCATTGTTTCAATTAATAAGGAATTGTGTTTGGTGGTACCAAAGAAATTTTATGATGTTAAGAGAATAACTAATTCCATCTTATCAGTTATTCTCTATACTTATTTTGAATTAAAAAAATTAATAGATATGCTTATAGCTTTTAGTAAATCATAAATTTTATTATTTCTTTTTTATATTTGTTTTTTTTAAATAATTAATAAAATAACACTAATTAATAATTAATTACATGGCGGCTAACGAGAATCGGAGTCATGATGCTATTTCCACAACATGATTCGCTGGATGAAAAATCAAATAAAACCTAAATTTGAACGGAGACCATCAAGATCTTTTTCTGAATTCTGTTTCTAAAACATGATGTCATGTCATGCAGTAGTAGCAGAAATAGCGAGCTCTACTTACCAGTTTATCTGTTGCTTTGCCAGTCAACCGGAGCAACTACTAAGATAGGTCGCCATGACTGTGGAAACAGCTGTCTTGGATATGTCAATAAACAAAATCGATTGATGCAGCGATCCAGGACTTTAACCATAGATACGAATACAGTTACAGATGGTATTACAGCCCATTGATTTTAATGTTGAGCAACATCCCCACCCCAAGTATCTTCAGACTTTAGACCATCCATCGTTGTGTGGGAGATGGGAGATCCAAATATGGAAAGCAACTCAACAGAACAAACTTGGTTAATGTCAAAGAAGATCAGATATATAGCAGTAGATAATGAAAAGACCTCGTGTGACCTTAAGCAATAAATAAAGCAAACTATTGTCTGTGGCATGAAGGGGAAGAAAAAAAAAAGTTGGCGACATGAACCCCGAATAAAAGGGTTATTCAAGCTCCCAACAATTTTTTTCGTGTCCAGAGAACATACTGAATAGCGAATAACATTGCAATTGCCTCAAAAACTTAAGCTTATGGAAACACAAGCTTTTTTTCTCAAATACAGTGCATAATCTGATCCTGGTGCTGAGGGAAAACAAAAATACGGGCAACCACATACCCATTCAATCGAAGATACTACAGAACCAACTTTCAGATATTTCAATCTATAAGAGGACAAGCCCCAGTTCCGAGGGTCTCAAGGCATGCTGTAAGCGGTAATTGTAAAGATAGTAGTGTAGTTGCCCATCACCTGGTCCAAATTTCAGTTCTTTCAGGAAAGACTCGTTATGCATGACATCCAATGCATTAAAAACATCAAAATCCTTCTGCTTGGCAACAATCAGTGCATCATTCATTAACTGAAGCAATGGAGTCTTCACGCTAACATTGTAATATGAATAAGCAGCTTTCAACGTCAAGTAATTCTGGTTGCCTAGGATAGAGGATGGAAGCGTGTAGAAGCTGCAGAAGTCAGTGATCTCATGAGTCTCTGGACTCTCAACCAAGTAACTATCAACCACGTTCTCAGTTGGAAGAAGCCAGTGCTCCACATCATTCTCATCAAAATCAGGTGCAACAACAAACTGGCTCAAGTAATTTCTTAGCAACCTTGTAACAGCAGGTACATCACGAAGTTCCATTTTTCTAAATCCAGGGGTGGCGGGGGAATCTGGTAACTTGTAGAGTTTTATTGTCCGACTCATTGTCATCCTTGCACCAAGCCTTGAAAAGCCAACATCAATAAGCTTCTTCGGGTTCAAAGACCTGTGCCAATACTGACAGGTTGTTATTGGTGTTGGAAGAACCACACCAGCAGTATATGCTGCTTGCCAAATATTCTCTAAATGAACCCTCCTAGTAACCTCCTTAATCATAACAGGGGCAAGTCTCTTCGACCGAAGCTTCTTATGAACACACAAGAAATTGATCTCAACCATTTTCACAACTTCATCACGCACCCGAATCCTTGCAGGGACACCTGTGATGAAAGCAACGAGCTTCTGGGATGCTTTGGCACGAACCCCAATGTGCCAGCTTGGATAGTAACCCGGGGGACACAAAGCCCATCTAAGAAACTCCTGTGAATAATTAAACCTAAACATGTTCTCATCATCTTCAACATAGTTGTCTTTCAAGAGATTATAGACCTCATTGCAAGTCTCCTCGGACTCCATGTCACAGGTGGTCCATTCATACTGAGTAGGGAGATTGTATGGTTCTTGTTTAACTTCAGATAGTGGGGTTGGAGGCTCAATAGGGCCCTCGGGCAAACTTGAATCACCAATGTCTTTGAATTGACCAACAGGTTGACTTTCCCAGAACTTGTGTGTCTTGCCTAAGGAAATGGAGTCCTGAAACCTACGTGCTATAGCTGCGAGGGAGCTATCTTCCTTGGCAATTAGGTTCGTCTCAGAATCATGATCTGGGTTTTCTTTCGAAGACACAGGTGGTGAATTGTTATTGTTATTGGCCATTTCAGCAAATGGGTTCTAACAGGAGCGAGGATTATTGGAAAATTTCCTATCAAATGAAAGAAAACTTGATATAAAACACCAAAGTAAAACGAATAAACAAAGTGTAACAGCGAATGCAGAAATCAGTAGAATCATAGTATTGAGACTCGTATGTTGTAATTTTTGTTCATACAAGTACCCATCCTTCTTGTTCCACTTGACCCATTACCACATACACAAAAACAAAAGGAAAAGAAAAATTCAGATCTACTACGACATAGGCTGACTGATCTATAAGAATATGATGAAGAGATTGAGATTATCAACTTACGCTGCAGAAGCTTTGCAAGAATAGACCTTCACGTTACTGCAAATCTCCTGATGGTTTTGAGAGGAGAGGAGAGGAGCAATCAGATTCTCATAGCCAGTTTCGCTCACATTGTTTGGGGAGGCGGCTAAAAAGATGCTTATTTCTTGTTTCGGTTTGGGGACTGCAGCGCGTGGGGGTTTGTGAGGATTTAACCCCTGGGAGGGTAATTTATGCTTTTTTTCGTTTATTAGTTTTTGAGAGTGTTTGTTTGTCAGCATAAAGCATATAATATAAGCTTTTTCATGTGACACGCCGCTCTTTGAATGAAAGTGGGGCGGAGGAAGAAGGTTATGTTAAATTCAGCATTTATGATTTATGAAATTAAATTAGACTTCGTAAATTGTTTTTATAGTATGAATTATATATATTTATGATAAATAATAATACAAATTATATACCAAATAATATTTTTTAAAGTGATGTGACTTCCATTCGTACTGCAACAAAATGCATGTTCATGACATGCGATAAAAATGGATCCTAGGCATCCCAAATCCGGTTTTGCAAGCTGGTGCGCAAAGAGAACGCGAGTTTAGGGAGACGGTTTTTTTCTTATTATTATTATTTTCATTTTCTTACATCAATGATAACAAAAAAAATCAAAATAATTTTAAATTATAAATATAGTAAAAATAACTCAAAATAGTTTTATTACACAAAATAGATAATATAAGTTAAAATCCATAAAGATAAAAAAAAATTTGATTCAATTTCCCAACAATTTTTTACAGTAAAAAATTATTTCTAATCAAATGTATAACTTATTGACAAGTCAAAAGATAATTAAAAAAATAGCTTAAATCAATTTGTAAAAATCTTACCCAACTTAGATGATTAGGTAATTTATCTTAAAATATGTTGGAAACTTGTTTAATTAAAATAATTTAATTAAATTATGGGTGAATAAAAAATTAATCTAAAAAAACCATTTGTTTTTCTATTCAAAGAACTCTTGATTTTTCTAAATTTAATTATTGATTTATAGCGGCTAATCAAATATTGATAATAGTAGGAATTAATTAATATTAATTCTTCAACCTTTTAACTTTCAAAATTCACTATAAAAAATATGCTGAAAAAAGAGTTTCTAATTTGATTTTTTCATATTTTTTCACTCTTTCTCGTCTCATTTTTAGCATTTTCATTCTCTTTTATACTTTGGTTTTTCCAGAGTTTAGGTTTATACTTTATTAGAGATATTTAAGTTTTTTTTTATTTTGATTTAAGGACCTTGTTTAGAAGTATATTTAAACTAAGATGATGTTTTAAAATCTTGAGAGGAATATTGCAAACATCCTAGTTGCACAAGTAAAGGGTAATAAAACCTTAAAGACAAAGGATTTATCATTAACAGTAACAAAAACCTTAAAGACAAAGGATTTATCATTAACAATAACAAAAGTTTCATTTCTTTAAAGTGTTTAAATAAGTAAGTATTCTTTTTTATTTTAATTTAAGCATTGTTTTTTTTTTATTTCAACCTACACGACTTGACCATCACGCTTTGCCTTAAAATTATACGTGGACTTTAATCTTGTATATATTGCAAGTTTTAATATATGCTTGGTATGCATGATAGTATTTTTTTTATCATGTTTATATTAAAAGTAGGCACCCGACGTTGCAGGGACCTGCCCTCTTTCCTAGAAAAGAAAGATTTTTTTATAGGGAAAATATCTTAAATTTATCAAAAGTAGTTGCCATCTACTATTAATGTTACTAGAAACCCTAATTGGTTTTCAGAATTTTAAAGTAAATGATTAATTATGCTAGAGAAAACATATTATCAAACTAAAGCATCATACTTGAAGTAAGTTACATTTTTACTCATCTTTTATTTCTAATAATATGTTGTGCCTAATATTAATGGTCTATCTATTAGGTGATAACGGGTCTACTGCAATGAGTTAAACCCTGAGTAGGTATAAGCTTATCCATTATAAAGTCAATGTCATTTTTATTACTTTAAATTGTTTAGTGAATTGACATGTCTACAATTGTTTACCGTTGATCATCATATGTGACCGTCAATAGTCTATCAAGCTTTGTTAATAAATAATTAGGTGGGCTTTTATCAATCCCATTAAAATCATCCATTATCATAGGATGAGTTGTTACTAAACATTTTGTTTATGTAATAGTGGCCCATGGATAATGATCTATTTAGGTTTATTTATTCTATAGTATCAAGGTTCACTCATAATTTTTATTTAATAAGATTTTTGCACTCAAGTCCCTAAAAATCCAAACAATAACAATTATAAGTTGGTCTACTTAGTGGTAGAATCTAGTTGCATGAACATTTAGAATTTGTTAAAGAAATTAATACATGAGGTGTTACTTCTTATTGGCATTTAAGATAATATCTCGTTATGAGTATATTTATCTCAAACACTACAAGTAATAACAAAAAGAAAATATTATATTCAACATGGTTTTAATTTTTTTATAGAGGTTTTGGAATGTCAACTCATATAAGTCTTTTTAATGTGGGTCAAATCTCAATGGGTTTTATAAGCAAGTTATAAAACCCAAAATGAATGCATGCAATATGACAAATATTTTTTTATTTTAAAAATAAATACATGCATAAAAATAAAAATACTGAAAAGATGACTAATGATTACTAAGACTTGCATGAAAAATAAATAAATGCAACTTTGTTTTATGTGTGAGAGGCTTGGCCAAAATACATGATCGAAAAAGGAATTTTTAAAGATTTTGACATTATAAAGCACTAAAAAAAAGTCCATATTTACTATCAATGATTAAGGGAACCCCTAGACAAATTGCCCACTAAAAGCTTTATGGATAAAAGACTTAAATCCCCATATATAAAATTACAGTTACATGGTACTTCCATGAACAAACCTTGACAGGAACATAACATATAAAAAAAGGAAGCATGATTTCTAAGTAAGGCAAAATATATAGAGAAGTTCAACAAAACCTAAACTCCTAAGAATGTATGTTCATATTGGATTTTTCAAGAAAGAAGAGAGAAGAGTTTCCTCCTTATCACATGTAATCAAAGAAAATAAAATAAAAGCTTATAAGAGTTTTGATGTGCAATGACATTTCTTAAAATAACATGTTCATTAATCCATGCATTTCACATGCTTGCTGACACGACCAAAAAATTGATGTCTTCTCCAAAGTGTAGGAGTGTCAAAGTAATAAATAACCTAGCAAGATCAGGGTCGAACTACAGGGAGGTTAACTATATAAATTATAAATAATAATAAGTTGAAGAGAGCTTTGAGATGTGATATTGATATACGAATTAAACAATAATAAAAATAATTGTCAAGGTTAGAGGATCCACTAATGATATTTCAAACAAGTATAATATAAACTCTTATTACTCAACTAGAAACCACACATAAAGAAGGTTCCAATCGGATTATAAATTGTTAACATGATTACATTAGTTATCTTATTCGAATAATGCTAATACTTGTAAATGTTGTCAGGTATTCATGATTATAACTTATGTTAACAACAAATCAAGTTCCTTTCATACCACAGGTGTCGGTTATACCATACGGTTGGGCTATGAAAGTGCCAAGTATTTGTTGTACCAAGGGTTATACAACATAAATCTAGATTAACCATTTAACAAGCAAAGTATTAAAAGTGAACAAGATAACAAATACAAAACATGTTAGTATCAAACATTAAAGTCCATGTTGAGTTTATACTATACTTATTCTTACACTATTAGCGTAACCTTTTCACCTTGACATATTAAATTTAGCTAAACATAATGAAAGAGAGAAACATAAATAAACAAGATAAAAACATAAATAAGATATAAGTTAACTAAGTAAAGGAAAGGAAATGAAAAGCATAAACAAAAGATTAATATAAACAAAACTTAAGCATACAAAAATATAAAAAGAAAGAGCAAGAACATGATCTTGATCTGAAAACCAAGATGCCTAAATGCATGGCAAATGCCTCCTTTTATAGGCCAAAATTTGAAACTATTGATTTGATGACTAATTGTTAAGTGGGTGGCCACATCTTGACTTGGTGACAATCTTTATCTTCTTGTCTGAACAAAACATCATTGCTAATATCAGAATTTGAACAGATTGTCACCATGAAAGTTCTAGGAAATTGTCTCAGCTTTCCAAAAAAAAAAAAGAATCGGTGTATTTGGATTTCTAGAACTTGAGATATGGGCTGAACACTGAACAGTGTTTGGGCTGTAGGATAGATTCCGACTTCTTTATTGTTGCTAAGATTTGGACTTCCAGACAGCAGAATTGAGTCTTGGACTCCCATGAATGTTTTAGGCCTATGTCTTAGCTTTCTAGCCATATAAACCAAATTGGAATCCAAGATCTATAGCTTTAGATATGACCCAATGACTGAACAGTGTTCCAGTTTGGACTGAACCAACATCTCTTTTCTAAGCTTAACCCTCTCTTTGTTTTCTCAATTTCAGTAGTTAAACTCATCAATCAATCCCTTCATTTATGTGATAGGCTTGCATTTAAGATGAATATTTACCATAAATTAAAGGTATCTTATAGTATTAGACATGATATTATAAAACATGCTCTAGTTAAGGAGTTATTAATACTTTAAGTGCAAAATGATGATATAAAATCTTGATAAAAATACACTTTTAAGTACTAATCACTTGCCCTATTTATAAATAAAACACAACCTCCTTTCTTGTTTTAAGGGTAGAAAAACTAAGGATTAAAACTAACCCTTTTACACAAAAATAAGCACTTACAAGAAGAGGAGAACCACTGACTTATCAACCTTTCACCCTTAAGAAAACCAACCTCTCAAACGACTTTCTCATTCTCTATTAACAGGTCCAACACATGATTAGAATTTAAAGAAAAGACTCGACTACCCTATATACCCTATATACTTTCATCAATGCCTACCTCATGTTTGCATGCATGTTTTTACCAAAAACATAGTATACACTTGTTAACTAAAAAAACAAATGCATGGTAAGCAAAACAAAAAACCTACACAAAGCCATGCTTTTATTTTTATGAAATCCCAAACATAAAGATTGCTCATTTGTTCCAAAAGAAATATTGTCACCTTCATGTTTTACCAAACAACCTCAAACTTACACTTATTAACTACGAGAGAAAAAGTTTATAACACCGCAAAGTGAAACACAACTTTTATGACTTCTCATTCAACTTACAAACACTCATAGGTATTAACTTTCCTTGTGTGAGACACAAAACCATGATAAGAATCCTTTTTTTTTTTCATGGAAACATCATACTTGCAGGGCATCACATTAGGAGAATTTGCAAATCTAGTTACATTCATAAAAAAAATGTTGGTTTCCTCCTCTTTATTTTTTTTTATCTCTCTTCTTAAGAAAACAAAGGCATTTATTATATACAAGAGAGAATAAATCCTAGGCTGTTTGACTACTAGATTTACAAGGCATAAAAACCCAATAAAAAAAGGCATGCAAAGGAAAATAAAACAAATAATGAAACAAAAAAGATGAATGCTAAAATAACACAAATTGCATCCTAAAAACCTGTTACCTGTTGACACGATCAAAGAGTTGATGTCTTATCCCAAGTGCAGGAGTGTCAAAGTAATAAATAACCCGACAAGACCGGGGTCAAACCACAGGGAGGTGAACTATATAAATTATAAACAACAACAACAAGAACAACAACAACAATGATGATGGTGGTGGTGGTGGTGGTGGTGGTGAGTTAAAGAGGACTTTGAGATGTAAGATTAATGTGAAGATTAAACAATGATAAAAATAAATGTCAAGGTTAGAGGATCCACTAATAGTATTAGAGATAAGTAAAGTATAAACTCTTTATAAATTATCAACATGATCATATTAATCATCTTATTTACATAACACCATATTTATAAATTTTATCAGATATTCATGATGCTAACTTATGTTGACAACAAATCATATTCCTTTCATTACAACGATGTCGGCCGAAGACTATGAAGGATCAAGTATTTGATGTACCAAATGTTATACAACACAAATCTAGATTAACCATTTAACAAACAAGGTATTAAGAATTAATAAAATAAAAATGATAAGACATGTTAATAGCAAACTTTCTTGGATATAAACATTAAAGTCCATGTTGAGTTTATATTATACATATTCTAACACCATTAGTGAAACCTTTTCACCTTGACATAATTAACTTAGCTAGATATTATGAAGAAGAAAAACATAAATAAACAATATAAGAACATAAACATGATATAAGTTAACTAAGTATAGTAAAGGAAATGAAAAACATAAACAAGAGATTAAGGAAAATATAACATGGAATAAAACTTGAACATTACAAAGAAAGAGAGCAAGAGCAAGATCTTGATCTGAAGAACCAAGATTCCTAAATGAATGGAAAATACGTCCTTTTATAGGCTAAAATTCAAAACTATTCATTTGGAAATTGATTATTGATGTAGTGGCCAACTATTGATATAGTGGACTTGGTGGACAACAGCACTCAAGCATTTTAGCTGGATGAAATGAAATTGATGCAATCATAATTTGGCAAAGTGTTCCTCATAAACATTGTTAGAAATCATCTTATCTTTCCCCCTATAAAAGTTCAAAGCGTTGGGATCACTAGAGCTCGAGATATGGCTAAAATACTGAGTAGTGCTTCTGGTGGACGTGGTGGATAGCTCTCAAGCTCTTGTCTGGATGAATGCCATTGCTAATATCAAAATTTAAGCAGGTTGTCCTCATGAAAGTTGTTGGAAATTTTCTTATCCTTCTACCCACAAAATTTGACGTTATTTTGCCTTCTAGAACTCTAGATATGGGTAAAATTATGTGCAGTGTTTGGGCTGGATTGCAGGACAGATTCTTACTTCTTTTTTGTGGCCAAACTTTGAATTTGAAAATGGCAGATTTGGGTCTTCCACTATTCATGAACATTGTAGGCCTATTTCTTAGCTTTATATCCATATAAATCAAATTGAAATCTAAGATCTACAGCTCCAGATATGACCCAATAACTAAACAGTGTTCCAATTGGAATTGAATCGGTATCTCCTTTTTAAGCTTAGCCTTTTCTTTATCCTTTCACTTTCAATAGTTAATCACATCAATCAATCCTTTGAATTGTGAGATATGCTTGTATTTAAAATGAGCATTTAACATAAATTAAAGCTATCTTATATTATCAGACTTGTTATTATAAAACATACTCTAGTTAAGGAGTTATTGATACTTCAAGTGCAAAATGATGATATAAAACCATGATAAAAATGCACTTTTAAGTACTAATCACACCCCCCAACCAGCTTATTACTAGTCCCTAGTAATGAAAGCGTTAAAATAGAAAAACAATTTGCAAGTTCCATAAAGCAAGGCATTCATCATTCAACTTCTATTAATCTATCCAAGTAAACAAACTCTCATTAAATTTATATATATATATATATATGTATGTAAAACTTAAAACACAATGCATCTTTAACCCATGTAACGACCTTTAGGCTAATAACTCCTAGACCAATTGGTCTTAGGGCATTAGGTGTTGAGACACCTCTTCGAGCTTGGTAACTCGGGTTGCAGATACTGATATGTAGATAGTGCAATGTTTAATTCTCTTAAGCTTTTCTCCTTAACCCATGTAACAAGTGTTGGGCTAATAGCTTCCAAATCAGTTGACTTTAGGGTATTAGGTGTTAAAACACCCCTTCGGGCTTAGATTAGGGAGGCTATGAAACCAAACTTATCTACGTTATTATTATTTTTTTGTTTTTTTTTTTTGCAAATCATAAACTATCCATTTCCCTTAGTTGTTACCTTTAACAAAAGAACATAAATAATGTAATAATCCAATGTGCGATCCACAATCATAAGTTAAAGTATGTGTGTGAAAATGAAGGTTTAAGAAATTTTTGTTCCACAACTTGATCAAGAAAAGACAACAATTTATCATAAAACCATTAACATTTAACAAACCTATAGGTTTATGAAGAATGTGCAGTTGGGCCCAAAAGGAAATATGAAAGATCTCTTTCAATGTGCCCAGACCACCTGGTAAGGCAATGAAGGCATTAGCGTGTTTAAACATTGTATTCAGTCATTCAGACATTGTGGAGACCTGTAGTTCCTCTCCAATTATTTTTCCAATGAGGTCCTCTTTTGCTAAAGCTTTGGGGACGACCCCCAAAACTTGACTGCCTCCTAAAAATGCAGCTATTGACACACCTCCCATTAACCCAAGGCTGCCTCCTCCATACACTAAATGGATTTTTTTCTCAGCTAATACCTGACCAAAATGATTTGCTGATTCTAAAAACTCGTTTTCTTTCCTAGGATTGGATCTACCGAAAACACAAATATTTCTTATTTGATGACTTGAGGAACCTGCCATTTCTACGCACTTCGATATTTGTTGAATGTGTGGGTTGAGTAGAAATGAAGGGAAGGAAGAGAAGATTTTATATATGAGAAATTAAAAATGCAATCATACCACCTATATGTAGGCCAACTAGAGTCTCTCTCTCTTTTTCTCTCTCTGTTTTTTTTATTTTTTATTTTTAAAAAAACAAGTATATGTACAAGTAGTTGTGATTGTGGCTCACATCTTCCCTTGGTTTTACGTCCAAGAATGGCTTAAACGCCCTCTATGGGTCGGGGATATGCTTCCCATCCAGTTTTCTTAAAAACTGGCAAACATGGTCTTTTTTAGTCAGATTCCCAAGACTATGTCGAGCATGTTCTTTATGGAATTATGGCCATAAATCATGAATTGCATGATGCACATCTCCACTAGGGTGCATCTCAAGAGTCAATAAAAGATTATCTAAAGACCCCTTACTCAGGTCATCCTTAATGAACTATATTTTATCTTCACGGTTTACAGATACCATTCCTAAAGAACGACATTTTGCATTACAAGTCCATCTGGCACATCTGTGACAGACTTTCAGTCGTTTTGCACGATGTTTCTTTGCAAAAGTGATTTTATCTGTTCCAAGCATGTATGAAATGAAAGAATTAGGAGGACTCACCTGAAAATCGAACCTTTGCTTCAATTAGCCAACGAATATCTTCAGGAATTTCATGGTTCATTAACAATCTCAATCTTTCACACTTAGCACGGTAAATTTTTGTGATTGCATTCTGAGGCAGAGCGGGAAAATACTTTTTCAATTTTTCAAGAGTGGTGTCTATTTTTTTAGATGAGAAGTGGAAAAGAGATGCAAAGAAGGGAGAAAGAGCAAAGAATTGCACAAATATATACACAGATATCAGTTATCATGGGAAACTGAAAGAACTGACTTAAGAGTCAAGGAGTACCATTATCCGCCATTTGACCGGGGTGAGAGAAACTAGCAAAACAAAGGTCACACCAAAAAGAAACATAAAAACAATATGAGAAAAGGAATCAATCTTTATATACAGGAGCACCCAATTCAATAGAGTCATTTTCAACTGAAAAATTATCAAAGTAAACTTTCAAACGATGTCCTTTTACCTTGAAAACATTACCATTCTTTAGATTCTCGATATCACAGGCCCCATATGGATACATATGTTTCACAATAAAAGGACCGCTCCATCTTGATCTTAGTTTTCCAGAAAATAAATGGAGTCGAGAATTATAAAGCAAGACTTTTTGAACAACATTGAATGTTTTTCTTAGTATTTTCTTGTCATGAAACTCTTTGATTCTTGCTTTATGAATTCTTGAATTTTCATATGCATCATTTCTTATTTCCTCAAGTTCATTTATTTGTAATTTTCGCAACTGACTAGCATCATCAATGTTTGAATTGAAAGCTTTAATAGCCCAATAAGCTTTATGTTCAAGTTCCATAGGCAAGTGACAAGGTTTTCCATAGACTAGTCTATAAGGTGACATACCTAATGATGTTATATAAGCAGTTCGATAAGCCCAAAGTGCATCATTAAATCTTAAAGACCAGTCTTTCCTATTAGGGTTCACTGTTATCTCCAAGATCTGTTTGATCTCCCTCTTAGCAAGTTCTACTTGTCCACTTGTCTAAGGGTGATAACGGGTGGCAACTTTGTGTGTGATTCCATATTTCATCATTAAAGACTCAAATGACTTGTTGCAGAAATGTGTTCCACCATCACTTATCATGGCTCGAGGGATTCCAAATCGACTTAAAATATTTTCTTTCAAAAACTTTATCACTGTTTTGTGATCATTGTTTCGACTTGGAATTGCCTCTATCTATTTTGAAACATAATCTACTGCGACTAATATGTACAAGAAACTAAATGATGGAGGAAATGGACCCATGAAATCTATACCCCAACAGTCAAAGATCTCAATGACAAGAATAGGATTTAAAGGCATCATGTGATATTCTGAAATAGATCCCAACTTTTGACAATTTTCACAAATCTTCCAGAATGCATGTGAGTCCTTGAACATGGTGGGCCAGTAAAATCCACTTTGTAAGATTTTTGCAGTTGTCTTTCTTTATAAGAAATGACCCCCACATGCCTTAGAATGACAAAATTTAATGACACTACTTACCTCATTGTCAGAAATACATCTTCGAAATATTTGATCAGGACAATATTTGAATAAATAAGGGTCATCCTAATAAAAGCTCTTCACTTCGTTCAAGAACTTTCTTTTGTATTGGGTGCTCTAGTGAGTTGGCAAAAGTCCTGAAATAAGAAAATTAACAATATTAGCAAACCAAGGCATTATAGAGATAAAAAATAAGGATTTATCAGGAAAGTAGTCATTGATTTGTGCGGTGTCAAATCTCGAATCTGTTGTCAATCTTGACAAATAATCTGCGATAACATTTTTAGTGCCTTTCTTGTCTTTGATTGTGATATCAAATTCTTGAAGTAACAAAATCCATCGTACCAATCTAGCCTTAGAATCATTTTTTGAAAGAAGATATTTCAAAGCTGTATGATCACTAAAAACAACAGGTGAACCAACAAGATAAGATCTGAACTTGTCACATGCAAATACTACTGCAAGTAATTCCTTTTCAGTGGTAGTGTAATTCATTTGAGCACAATTTAAAGTTTAATAGTTTTCTGTTTTCTTTTGCTTTAGCCTAGATAACGTCCAACCCCTCCCAAAAAAAATTGTATTTCATCTAGCATAAAAATCTGACTTGAATCTTCCTCGTGGGATTGACCTTTTGCTTGCTCTATACTATCTTGTGTGTTGTGTTTGAAGCTAGGGTAATTAATTTATGCGATCGCGACATCGCAACAAATTTTAGCGCCGTTGTCAGGGAAGTAATTTTAGTTGATTCTTATGCTATTATTTTTATTTGTTGTGATTGTTATTTATTTTTCTAAAAAAAAAGAGAAATATAATTTTTGCTTGCTGTGGTACTGTTCATTTACGGCAGTGGTACTGTTCAAAACAGATTTTTTGGTGGAATTAGGTATCAGCCTTTTGTTTCCTGAAGGGAAACGATGTTCTAAACAGGGCGAGTGGTAAAACCACTATCCCCACCTTATCGAGGCCAAATTCCTCTATTTTCTGGGGTTTTTAGGTAGTTTTAGTTTTCTAGCGTAGGATTTTCGTACAATTTGCATTGTTTTCGATCTCTTGTGAGGTTGGTTTCTTTTTATTTTTCTTAAAACTTTATGCATGTAACCCGTTCTACTAATCAGATTCAAGAGTAGGTGGATCTCGAAATAGAAAACACTTTATGCAGGTTACGAAAGGAAGCTTGCGTCAACACCATGGCTGTTGAACGACAACAAACACTCAAGGAGCTTGCTGCTGCTAATGTGGAAAATCAACCATTGTGCATTAACATCAATAATAATGTAAACTTCGAGCTCAAATCTGGTTTTATACATTTGCTACCAACATTCAATGGTCTTGCAGGTGAAGATCCTCATACTCATCTCAAGGAGTTTCATATGGTTTGCGTTGGCATGAAACTGAATGGAGTTAACGAAGAACAGGTTAAGTTGAAAGCTTTCTCTTTCTCTTTAAAAGGGGCAGCAAAGGCATGATTTTTCTCTATTCTCCCAAGTTCCATGGAACTTGGAATGCCATGAAGAAGATTTTCCTTAAAAAGTATTTCCCAGCATCTCGAGTTGCCAACATAAGAAAAGAAATATGTGGGATTCGACAATCTCATGGAGAGACACTTTTCGAGTATTGGGAAAGATTTGAGTAACCGTGCATTCAATGCCCTCATCATTAAATACCCGATCAACTGCTCATTCAATATTTCTATGAAGGATTGATGCCTACTGACCGAAGTATCATTGATGCTGCAAGTGGAGGGGCATTGGTAGATAAAACACCCGAGGCTACACGCCAATTGATCTCAAATATGGCATCCAACTCAAAATAATTTAGCACGCGTGGAGACTTTGCAAACAAACGAGTAAATGAGGTAAGTATTTCTAACCTTGAAAATAAAGTTAATGATCTTACTTCTCTTGTGCGTTCTTTGGCTTGTGGAAATGTACAGTAGGTGAAAGTTTGCAGCATATGTTCCTTACAAGGACATACCTCAGATATGTGCCCAACAATGCAAGAAGATTACATTGAACAAGCTAATGCAGTTGATGGAGCATTCAATGGACAACCTCAGCGTAAGTATGATCTTTTTTCCCACACGTACAATCCTGGATGGAGAGATCATCCCAACCAACGGTATGGGAACCAGCCTCAACAAAGCAATCAAGGCCGACAATTCCATCTCCATGGATTTCAACCCCAACAGAATTATCAAGCAAGACAACCCCCTCCATTCACAAACTCCAATGTTATGGGGTCGTCATCCAATGATGATCTTCGTGAGATGATGAAAACTTTGGCTTCTAACACTATGACCTTGCAACAAAATGTCATGTCTTTTCAATAGGAAACAACGTCAAGTATTCACAACTTGGAGAAGCAAATGGGGCAAGTAGCTTCAAGTGTGGGGAAATTGGAAGCACAAATAAATGGAAAATTGTCCTCCTAAGCATTGAATCCAATAGAGAATGTTAGTGTGATCATGCTGCGAAGTGGGAAAGAACTTGAAGAGAAAAGGTCAAAACAAATTGAGATAGAGGAAGAAGAAGAGATAGAAACCGAATTGAGTACAAAAAAGGAACATCCTCCTCCTCTACAAATTGAAACATCGACCAACACTCCAAAGGTAACTCCTCACTCAATGAATTCCAGTTTTAAAACAATTCCACCCTTTCCTGTGAGTTCTTCTAGGTCAAAGAAAGAGGACAAAGAAAAAGAGATTTTAAAGGTTTTTAAGAAAGTAGAACTCAACATTCCTTTGCTTGATGCTATCAAGCAAATTCCCAAGTATGCCAAATTCTTGAAGGAGTTGTGTACTACCAAGAGAGCTTTCAAACTAAAAGGTCATGAAATGGTAAGTATGGGTGAAGTTGTATCTACTATTGTTCAAAAGAATATGCCTTTGAAGCAAAAAGACCTAGGTGCGTTTACTATCCCATGTGTTATTGGTAATGCTAGTTTCAAAAGGGTCTTGTGCGATTTAAGTGCATCCATTAGTGTTATGCCTAAACATATTTATGATTCTCTTAGTCTTGAGCCTTTGAAAAAAACTAGCATTGTAATACAACTTGCAGATCGTAGTTTTGTTTACCCACTTGGTGTGATAGAAGATGTCCTAGTCAAGATTGATAGTTTGGTCATTCCATGCGACTTTTATATTCTTGATATGGAACATGATTCTTGTGATTCATCAAACAACACTCCTATATTGTTTGGGAGACCATTCTTGAAAACTGCCAATACAAAAATTGATTGTGGTAAGGATACTTTGTCTATGGAGGTAGGAGATGAAAAAATTGAATTTAATTTTCATGATGCAATGACATATCCTTGTAGCAATGTTTATTCTATCACATGTTATGACCAAGTTGATAAGTGTGCGCAGCAAGTTTGTGATTTTGATAGTGAGGATGGATTAAGCGTAGCTTTGAGCTATGGCTATGATTTTACCAAGATAGAAGAG
>Ga0325411_1000210_pt1 | contig 58408 bp, 43 predicted proteins | sample PopdelMetagenome_13_FD_206181 | JGI IMG/M metagenome (GOLD analysis project Ga0325411, IMG submission 206181) | Populus deltoides microbial communities from Bellville, Georgia, United States - Xylem-PdIQD-R4 | ecosystem: Host-associated > Plants > Phyllosphere > Stem > Wood/Secondary xylem... | reverse complement strand
TCTCCTCTTGATACTCTAATGGACCTTTCAATTCTGACTTGGTTGAAACATTCAAAACCAATGCATTCAATGCCTTTGTCTTGGACCGAGTCATTGGACCATTTGGAACATGTAATGGGTCCTTACTAGTGTTTCTAGGCTGGTCCACATCACCAATACTCGAGAGGAACATTATACATCTTAGGATTAGAGCTTCAAGATATATTAAATAGTCATGGTATGAAGATTTCTCAGTTTACTAATGTTAATCAAGCTGATTCTGAAGTGAGCATTGAGAAACACTCTAGTCTCCAAACTTCTCATGTTGTTTCAGGAATGAATCATGTGTTGGGTTCTAAAATGAGTTGAAGCTTGGGTCTCAGCAACAAGAACAACTAAACCTTAGCCCTAAATTGAATTTTTTAAATGCTTTGAAGGGTTCTGATGTTGATGACAATAAGGGTAGGATGTCCCTTGGTATGAATCCAGTTCGTAATCTGCATTTTGCTCCCCCTACAATAACTGATGGTTGTGTGACAATAGCTGCTCCACTTGATGTGTTTGAGGATGGCTGCGAACTTTGGAAATCCACCCTAGTTGGTCATTTCATGGGTCATAAATTACCATATCCTGTTGTTAATTCTATTGCCAAAAGAATATGGGGCTCCTATAGTCTATTCGAAGTTTTATCTTCGGATAATGGTTTCTTCCTCTTGACTTTTGATTCTGTTGATCACGCCACTAATGTTCTGGAAAGAGCCCCATGACACATGGCCAACAGACCTTTGGTGCTTAAACATTGGCAATCGAATATGCAATTTTTGAAAGATGATCTGGTTAGAGTTCCAATATGGGTTGAGTGGTCTAGTTTACCCAGCTGCTTTTCTGAATATTTCTTTTCTTGGACATTGACCATACGGCTAGTACTAATTGCTTGCCCCTAACCTGCCTCATCTTACCCAAAAGGCACCTTGGTTCCTTTGCCTTCATCTAGCTCAACGATACATCCAGAACTCATCAACTGAACATGACCTTTAGTAGCACCATTGTTCTCTTCATAACAAGAAAATATGGCATCATGGCCATGCAACATCTCTTTGATTTGTATTCTCAAGTTGCGTCTAGTCAAAAGCTGATTGTCCCTTGTTACATTCTGAATAGCTTTGTTGTTGATGAAGTGGATAACACCATTTTGAAAATCAATGTTAAGAGGAGAAATAACAGCACTAATATCCACGTCCGCTTTTTTCTTTCTTGTCTCCCTCGTTTGAACTTCCATATTTGAAGCCACGTTAACCAGTTCACCCTTCAAAAGCTCATTTCTATATTCTGAATCAGCTAAAGACTTGTATACACTTGCATGAAGAACATACAACAACAAAACTAAACACCACTGAAAAACAACAGAACCAAACATTGCCAAAACTGAAATGGTAAAACGAAACTTGAATGCAACTGAGCAGGGAAACCAACCTATTATAAAAGAAGTCAAAGTTAAAACATAATAAGATGCAAAGGAAACCAAATCTAATCATGTAAGAGGAAAATAAGAGAGGAGAGAGCTAACATCTTCTAATTGTTTGATCATACTGGATGATATGAGTTATCTTTGTGTCACACTCCTATCAAATCTGATTTACTTGGTTTTCCAGGAATTTATGTATTTGCAGGAGGTAGCTTCACATGCAAAGATACCAATTCCCGAAAAGCCAAGTAAATCAGGTTTGATAGGAGTGTGACACAAAGATAACTTGTACCTAGTCACCAGCACTATTGGAAATGGTAAACCCCCACCCAACGAATATTGATTCGCGAACAAGAAGTATTAGGATGACGCCGCGAAGCCAATTGTTCTTCGATAAGTCGTTTTCAGTTCTTTAGAGAATCATGGAAGGGAGATTATCTCACCAACACGCACACACACATAAAGTGCGGCAAACAAGAAGTTTTATTAATCTGAATTGTCTAACTTACATGTCTTGTCTGGTTATGTCTTTATTTATATTAACTTTAGACTTAAATAAACCCTAATGGACCCCTCTTAGGTGGATTAATATGATGCCCACTTACAATTGACCCAAATAAGTAATAATAACCCAAAGACTAAGAAGAAAATAATACAGATCCAAAAATTATCATCCTAAATATGCTAGAATCAAATTTGTCACCATTGAGAAGTCCCAAATAGACTAGGAAATCTGATCTGAAGGTAGAATTTATTCTGAAGTCTTCTTTCCTTTTTGTAGCTAGGATGAATAAGGAATCCTTGTAAGAAAAGGATTTTGAAACATTTATGAATATTTGCCACATATGGAAACTATGTTGCAGCCCATTAAAGATCTTTGGAGAATTAGGAAATTCCTAAAATAAGTTGCCACATCCTTTTAGGAAAAGAATCCTAGCATCATCCACAAGTCAAAAGGAAGTAAATAACAAAATTCATATAGCCTCTGTTGACTCGTATTGCGATACTTTCCCGAACTTAGATTGATCGGAAATTTGAACCCAAGGTAGGACAACATGTCAGGAGACTCCATGTACAATTTCAGCTCGATCCAACAATTGGATTGAGAATTATGATTATTGCCGTAAAACTGGATAGTTGCATATTTTACATCAAAATCCGAATTTGTCCTTGCCTGGATTGTATCATTCTCCATGCATGTCTGTTCTTGTAGTAGATGCTGTTGGAAGTGGGCCTCTTGGAGAACATGGTCGAGCTTCTGCTGACCCCCTTCTAAGTACTTTTAAACCATCTATTGATACTTGGGGTGAGTCTCCGCCTCTAGTCCATTACCCTGATTTTAACTATGTTGTATCTTATCCCCTACTGGATGATGATTTATGTAGTAACAAGGATATATGGAAATTATGCATTATTGGTTATGTGTTTGGGAAATTCCAAAGCTTTACTATTTTGAACAACTTCATTTCCGGTTCCTAGAAATGTAATGCTAAGCTAACTATGCATGATTCTGGATCGCTGATATACATTTTTACCTTTAAAGCTGATAAACTTGCGGTTTTAAGTAGAAGTCCTTATTCTGTTTTTGGCCAACCTCTGGTCTTGAAGTTTATACCAGAATATTTTGATTTTGTTGCTACTAATATGTTCAGGGTGCTGGTTTGGGTTAAATTCCCTAAACTCCCTCTTAATTATTGATCTCTAACTTGTTTATCTAAGATAGCTAGTTTGATTGGATAACCTATTCATTATGATATGCAACACTTCTATATTTAGGTTGTCCTATGCTAAAGTGCATAGAGGTGGATTTGCTTATTGAGCCTAATTCCATTAATATTGTTTTGCCTAATGGAATGCCCTTGTTACAACCAATTGTATATGAGTCTCTTCCACGGTTTTGCAAGCATTGTCGGGTTCTTGGTCATACTGATTCTATATGCACTAAAGTTGGTGGCAATAAGCAAAAGAAGCACATTCAAATGACTTTCTCCTCTGTGAAGCTTCATCAGAATTCTGGTTGTTCTAGTTGTGTCTCATCTGTAGAGACAGTGGTTGAGGAACAACAACAAGTATATATTATGGCAAATCTCATGTTGAACCATGTCTGGATCCTATATGTGCTGAAATGGCGGTTGTGGTTGATAGCTGGGCTGAAGTCCCTGAGCCTAAGAAGGCAAAAAATTTCAAGTTAGCCAAGCAATATATGCCTCCTTACCAGGTGTTGTGTCTTGTGCTCCTTCGAATATAGTGCATGTTATTGATGATTCTATGCAAGATGTGGTTGTAGCTGAAGGAGGGGAGCCTTCTAGAGGCTAAAAACACTACATGACTTGTAGTAGAAGATTGGCTGCTAGTACTGCTACTGGTGGCCAGCATGTGAAGGCTGATGTTGCTGTTGTCTTCAAAGGCATTGGCTCTGTAAAGGATTGGTCTTGGGCAGGCTATAGGACTCAGGGAAGGCATGCGGATTCAGACCCTCCATCTCTCTTTTTATGACCTCCTTTTGTTTGCTATGGACATCATGTTGCTATGGTTTTTGAAGCTGTTGTTTACTCATAGGTTCTTTGTGCTTATGTAGTCTGGTTTTAGCTCTTCAGATTGTTCTGAAAGTGGATTGTAATTTTGTTCAAGGAGCATGTTCCCTTTGCTAATTTATTTTTCTTATACAGCTGGACTTCTTGGTCTCCAACTTAGTTTCATTTTGATCTATAAAATTTCTTCTATTTGATTAAAAAAAAAAGATTGATATCTAATCCTGAAAAGCCGAAATAGGTCTGATAGGAGTGTGACGAAATGAAAATTAGCCCCAAGGCACCAACACTATTAGAATGAGTAGAATGACACCACGAACCTAGTTAATCTTCCATAAGTCAGATTCAGTTAGTTCTAAAATTAAAGAATGCAAGAATCACACTCACATGTTAAAACTAAAAAACTTAGAAGTAATATTCATCAATGGATGCTGAAATTTTGGTTACATAACTTTAAATAGTTCTTGAAAAATTAACCCTAATAGACCTTTTATGTGGACTTATATGAGGTTCACTCAAAACTGACTCAAAAACCTAAACTGAAAAGCCCATAACTTGATCCAAACAAGTCTTGAATCCTAGCTCAAAACAAATTTTTAATTAAGCCCAAACATGAAAAAAATAATAAAAATAACTAATCTATTATTAAATAGCACCAGTCCTTCTTTCTTTGTGTAGCTAGGATGAATAATGAATCCTTATAAGAAAAGGATTTTGGAACATTAATTTTTTTTTGGTAAGTAATTCTGGAACATTAATTTATTGTTGCCATTCTTGGAAATTATGTTTCAACTCATTAAAGATTCTTATGAAACTAGAAAAATCCCAAAACAAGCTATCACATCCTTTTATAAAAAGAATCTTTGCCAAATAGGAAGTCCACATGTTAAAAAGAAGTAAATTACAAAATTCATACAGCCTATTTTGACCTATATTGCAAGTCATTTCCAAACTCCAATTCACCTGCAAATTTACCACTACATAGACAAATACCTCTAAACTCTTATAGTAAAGTTTCAGCTCGATCCAACGGTGGGATTTGAAGTTATGCTTAATAGCGTAAACCTGGACAGTAGAAAATTTTACGCCAAAATCTGAATCTGACCTTACTTGGGTCGTATCACAAGGCTGAACCATATCATCTTCACTTGATTGTTCATCCATGTAACCAAATAAACAATCCACATTCTACTTAGACAATATTGCCATGATGTATATCAACATCTTTTTTTAATTCTACTTTCATGGTTATCTCATGTTTGACAAATACATATTCTACATGTCTCCTAAAGGCCACAAACCTAGCCCCACTCATGTGGCAGGCTCTCATGGTTGAAATAGGTCTGATAGAAGTGTGACATAATGGAAACCTGCTCCAAGACCCCCAACACTATTGGAAGAAATAGAATGACGCCACGAAGTTAGTTAATCTTCGATAAGTCAGATTCATTTCGTTTAAGATTTGAAGAATGCAAGAATCACTCTAACACCTTAAAACTAAAAAATTTAGAAGTAATATTCATCAATGCTTGCTGAAAATTTAGGTTACATGAGTTTAAATATTTCTTAAAAAATTAACCTTAATGGACTGATTTGACCTAATTACAAAATTAATTAAGCCTTGGATAGTTCTTGAAAAGTTTAAATAGTCTTGGATAGCCTTGGATCTACCCTAATGAATAGTTTAAATAGTTCTTGAAAAGCTCATAACATAATCCAACGAAGCCTTGAATTCTAACTGAAAACAAAGTATTAATTAAGCCCAAACAAGCCTTGGGTTGTAGCTAACAAAATAAATAAAGCCCATAATATTAAATCCATGTTATGCCATGAGAAGAAGAGAAGGAAAAAAAAATATTACAGAACCGATTCAAGGTTTATTTGTAGCCTTTCATGCAACCCATTAATCCTAGAAACAAAAGGAAAAGGTAGCCACTGATGTTGTTTCCAAGTTGTAGTATAATTATTGTGTTTAATTTATTATGTTTTCTTCTCACTTCATGACCCAAATAAGGTTAGATTGGGCCCCTCTTGCACATGGATAAGATGTATTAGGGCCTCCTCTTGATACTTTATTAAACCCTTCAAATTTGACTTAGTTGAAACCTTCAAAACCAATGCATTCAATGCCTCTGGCCTTTGTCCTGAACCGAGTCATTGGCCCCTTTAAAACATGTAATGGGTTCTTATTGGTGTTTCTGGGCTAATCCATATCACATATCCTTCAAGGAATAATAAAACTAACCCCAATCATGTGGCAGGTTTCCATGAACGCATCTCATTTATACTCATTTCCAACAAAAGTTTGCAACTAAGTTACCCACCATGGGGTTGGTTTTCACACAACAACACAATCACATGATAATTTTTATAGTTTGTCATTCTAAGCCCCATTTATGTGGCCAACTTCCATACACATAACATAAATTTAAAGTACACAGCTTTACAAGAATACACTAGTCTTTTAATATTCCATTACTGCGCATAATCATCTCCTCATCTGAGTATTAAAACTTGAATTAAATATTAAGAAATTAAAGAAGTTGAGGTGATAAGCACTTACTTGTTCCTCTCACTAGTCTTATCCCGCTTGCTTGGGGTTCCGTAGCCAATACCTCTCGTGCATCACACAAGTTTTACATCAATTTCACTCGTTAAATATTAAGAATGTACTTCTTAACACTCTTTTAATAATTTGGGTACTTGTTACCCATGAATACATGTACTCTGTCATATAAGGTAATTTCATGCATACACATGTATTGTGTTTTCTTTTTCCACAATAATCATTTATCTTCCTTGCACAACCTAAAAGAACCAAAGAAAACCAAGAAAAGATCAAAATCGGTTAAAATTAGATAAGTAGCCAAAACATTATCACTGTTTTGAAAAACGGTCCAACCGTTTTGAGAATTGGTTCGGTTGTTTCTTGAATTGGTCTAGTCGTTTCTCAAAATAGTTTAACTATTTTTGGTATTGGAAAAATTACCCTCTTCTTTCTTTCTCTAGCCAAACATTCATTCTTGAAGTTCTTAAGTTTTCCTTTCAAAATTAATCCATACACATTTCAAGTAACATAATCATCACACAATCAATAATTTTTTAAAGAGCACACATACAAGTACTATAAATCCCATTTTTCCCCACAAAACTTATACGAGCCGAAACCCCTCATCTTCATCCTTAAAGGTTTCTTTTCAAATCTAATACAAATTGAAACTTACTTTTATTCGTTATTCATAAAAATTTCATTAAATATTATGATTTTTACCTACTATTAATCAAAACCCTAGAATTCAAGAAACTCAAACTTTCAAGATTTCATGCAAATAACTATATGTATTTCATCTAAGATGTTCCCTTTATATTAATCATGCATAAAATGCAATAAGGAACACATAACAAGAAACCTTTATCCTGGTTGAACCTTATTCTCTTCTTTTTCCATGGGATTTTCTTCAATTTAACAATTTGTTTCTCTATCCTACATCTTCTTTATGTCTACTAATCAAATTCCTCAATTAATTTCAATTCCCCAAATTCTCAACATGAATCCTAGAAATTAAAATTAGGGTTTTTCCTATATGTTTTATAATAATAGAAATTCTTTATCCCTACACCTTTTAGTTTGTACGAGTATCATTAATTCATCAAGATTTCTAATAAAATACTCTCTAATTTTCTCTTCTTGGTCGAATTCCTTACCCCTAAAATATCTAGGATTTTCCTCCAATTCTTTATGTTTTTCATCTTACAATCCTTATAACTCAAGTTCGATATAAGCTAACACAACAAATTATGTCCAAACACCCCCCAATTTTCCAATTCAACATAAGCCCTAGTTTTAAAAATTTAGAGGTTTACACTATTTCCTACAGTAATACAAAAACTGGGTCTTTAGAATGCCTTATCAAGTGGTTTTGATGCGAACCTCGTGATAACGTGGTCACGCAACCCACAATCAAGATTGAGATCTGATCCTGAAAAGCCGAAATATGTCTGATAAGAGTGTGACACCATGGAAACCTGCCCCAAGGCACCAACACTATTGGATTGAGTAGAATGACGCCACGATGCCAGTTAATCTTCGATAAGTCAGATTCAGTTCGTTTAAGAACTGAAGAATGCAAGAGTCACTCTCACACGTTAAAACTGAAAAATTCAGAAGTAATTATCATCAAAGCTGCTGAAATTTTGGCTTACATGAGTTTAAATAGTTCTTGAAAAGTTAACCCTAATGGACCCCTTATATGGATTTGAATGAGGTTCACTTAAAACTGACCCAAAACCCTAAACCAAAACACCCATAACTTAATCCAAACAAGCCTTGGATCCTAACTGAAAACAAAGTATTAATTAAGCCCAAACAAGCCTTGGGCTGTAGCTAACAAAATAAAACAAAGCCCATAATATTAAATCCATGTTCTGTCATGAGAACAAGAGAAGGAAGTAAAATATTATAGAATCAAGGCTTATTTATAGCCTTCGATGCAGACCCTTAATCTTAGAAATAAAAGGAAAAGGTAGCCACCTATGTTGTTTCCAAGTTGTAGAAGGATTCTTTTGTTTCCTTTGCTGTCCTTACCTCATAGCCCAAATAAGGTAATGTTGGACCCCTCTTGCACATGGATAAGATGTACTAGGGTCTCCTCTTGATACTCTAATGGACCTTTCAATTCTGACTTGGTTGAAACATTCAAAACCAATGCATTCAATGCCTCTTTCAATGCCTTTGTCTTGGACCGAGTCATTGGACCATTTGGAACATGTAATGGGTCTTTACTGGTGTTTCTAGGCTAGTCCACATCAGGTTTCGTGTCAATTCAACATTGATTAATCAATCCTTCTTCTCCTTCACAATCCCTCTACTTCTTCTTGTTTTTCTTGAAATCTTTATAGGTTTTTTTTATGAGTATTTCTCTCCTTTGAAAGAATTTCCTAAAATCTCACCAGTTTCCCAGCAATGATACTTTAGAGGCTATGGATTTTTCTTTCATAGAGAAAATAAGTTCACGATCTTGCCTTCTTTTTTTCTTTTATTGTCATACCCTCCCCCTCTATTATCTAGGGAAGACAATTTTTCCTTCTTTTTTTTAGTCCTTAGATTTCCTATTTTCCAATTGCATTGCTTCCCTCCTAATTTGTTCCAAAAGTTTAGCCCTACTCCTTTCTTTTATAAAAAGGTTAGGGATTTTACATTATAACTAGATAATTGGTCAACGCTATGCTGCAGATCAGACTAAACATAAAAAGGGAAAGTCCAAGCCACAAAAACTTTTTTGCCATCGCCATTAAACTCAACTCAGTGGGTAAGCTTTAAAACTTCTCGACCCAACTCCTTACTTGACTTACTTTTTAAATTAAATCATGTGGGAGTTGCCCCAACGAGACATAATCAGTTTGGTAGGTTCAAAGGCAATCCGAACGACTATTAAATATGTTATGATATTCATTGTTTTATCTAATGATGATAATGATAATTATGTAGTTGTGAGTTAATTAATGTCATAATGTATTGGGGTATGCGGGTATTATGTAGCCATTTTCTCAAAAAATGAATTTAGAACAAAGTATTCTTTGGATATGACATTCCGGTCTGAATTTTTAATAAAATAAATAGTAGGTTTTTTATAAGGGCCAATGCCCAATCCAAATTTTTACCATCCTTATAGGTCTAATGCTCATTTTAAAAATGGCTTAACTGATAAGTCTTCTTATTATAAGGACCGATCTCAAAATCTTTTGAAAGTAACTCCTATTTTGGGGACCAAATGTTAAATTTTTCATGCAAAACCAAAACAACAAGTCTCCTTTTAAAGGGGATCAATGTCAAGATTTGATTTTTTACGAATAACCAAATCAGTAGGTCTTTTATTCTTAGAGACTGCCATTAATGTTTTCTCAAATAATAAAAAATAAATTGAAAATAAAGTAAAAATAATTAAGATAATTAAAGGCAATGAAAAAGATAAATTTAGGGGAAAACACATGGTAAATGTAACCTTTCATAAGAAACGATGCGACAAGGATAATGTCATTCTTCCTTTAGGCATAACTAACCCCTTATCTGAATCTCGGGATCCAGTGTTAATTTTTAGGATTCCTAGTTCCTTCTAATTACTAAATGGTGAAATTTTCTATGATACATGTTTTTCTCCTCAGCTGACTTCACGATGTGATAGAATAGCGACTTCATTGGGGAATTATGGGTTGAGCCTAATTACTTGTGTTTATTATCTTTATTTTTTTATTGCTATGTTATTTACTTATGAATTTTATTTTCCTATAAATATTTTCATTGTTTTATTTATTGAGCATTGTTTATTCATGACATTTAATTGTTGCATTCATATACATGTTAATTTTATGAATTATTCATATGCTTCACAAAGAGCCAATAAAAGTTTTGGACCTGAGCTTGTTCCTTTTAAGATTAGATAAGGAAATTCGATGGTGAGTGTGACTTATGTCCATTGATACTCATTTGAACTCTTGTTCATATAGGAACTCACTTTATATTATTAGGTATCGTGGAGCTTCTTCCATTATCATAGTGCATAAGATTAAGACGTCGGGTTAACCCATTGGTAATTCAGAAAATCTAGGATCCTAAAAGGTCTTTAGGCTTAGATAAGCTGAGCCCGAACCCTTATAAGCAAAATCCTATATTTTAGGATGGACCCTTCATGGGACATAAATAATAAACATGTCATATCATACATCTTCCTCTTATACTACCTTGACCTTCCTTGCGTCTTAGGTACTTGTATCAGCTTAATTACTATATTTCCTCATATTTTTAAGCATGTCACACACGTTTCCAATAAAATAATTCACCCTCTCCATCATCTTCGTCAAGGCTTGAATTTGAAAACAACAAGTAAATATATTATATATCATGAATATATGCTGAAAGAACAAAAACAACAAAAAAAGAAACAAGTTTCAAAGTTGACGCAAAACAGACTCGTTTACAACAAGTTCGAAACTAGAACCTAAGGTAAATAATGTCCAAATGAGCTAAAATTTGATAAATAGTGCAAGTTCAACCTAAATAGACATAATATTAAATTTTAGCAATTTACAATAGGGTTTGATATGCGAAAGCAAAAAACATTATGAATTAGACTTGATTAGATTTGGAATTGGAACCCTAAGAAAAAGATAACAAATTGACCATAAAATTAATATATAGAGCTATTAGGACCCCAATAATCAGATTGTCAAGTTTGAGCTAATTCCAAGCTAATTTGATCTAATTTGCCCTTGTTTATTTTTTTCTGCAGTAAGAGCAAATAAATATCTTTTTGAACGACTATTTCTTTTTCTTTTCGAAATTTTTATGTTGTTGATACATTTGGATAACAACTTTTTTTTATATGCCACAAATTCAAGGAGAAGAAGAATTTAGATACTAAAGAATTTGTTTAATCAATAAGAAACAAAAAATTTAGAAGGATATAACCTGATTAATAGAGCCAAGCTTTGATAATAAATTATGCAAATCTCTTGATCACACGGTCAAGCAACCCTCATGCAAAAACATCAGTTCTTAGAAAGCCAAGTAAATCAGATTTGAATCGCGCCCTCACCCAACAAATATTGATTTGAGAAGTATAAGAATGACACCATGAAGTTAGGTGTTCTTTGAAAAATCATTTTTAGTCCTATAGAGAATCAAATAAAGAAGAATATCTCACCAACACACAAAATAAAATTTGCAGCGACAATAATTTTTTTATTCCAAAATGTACTCGATACACGTCTTATAAGAAAGCTATATAAATATTGAGACTTAACCCTAATGGGCCCAAGTTGTGGACTTGTATAAGGCCCAGTTACAATCAGACCTAATCCCCTTAATTAAATAAGCCCAAAACATGAAAAATAAAATTAAAATTCTGATGCAATTAACAAAGAAAAATAAAAGATAATAAGTTTGAGTTGAAAATCTTTGTTGCCGCCTCTAGCTTTTCCTTTTCCTTGTAGAGTTTGGTTTTCTTGGATAAAAGTAATGATTTTTCCCTCCTTAGTTGATGAATTAATTAGTTTCCCTCCTAGACTAAGAGAATCATTAAATAATCATTTATAACTTAGAAAACAAAATCTGTTGCCTATTAGTTTCATTGGTGGACTATGAAACTTCTTCTCCTGAATGATAAGGATTCTCTCCCATTAAAAATCAGATCTGGACGAATTACCTTGCACAAATAGGAGAAGAGTTGTTGACTTTTAACCCTTGAAACATTAAGAAAAAATAAGTCGAAAATAAGGCTGATAATTTGGCTAAACACATCAACCCCCATTAGGACTTGGGTTGGGTTCTCATTGGATTTGGATTAGATGAATTAGATTAGAAACTGTCCTTCATACTCATTTAGGACTCCAAGTTCCTTTAGGTCCATCTCAATCCATATATTCTGAACAAGTTCATTCAGTACCTCTTTAAGTGTTTTTGTCCTAACTTTTGTAATTGGCCCACTTGGCACCTTTAATGGGTTTTTGGCATAATTAATATTGGTATTGAGTTAGTCCTCATCATTTACATTGTAAAAACATCAAAAAATTATTTTGTTTCTATAAAATATTCAAGATTACGAATTTACACGTAAGACATATTTCAAAAATTAAAAAAAAAACTTTCTTTTTTATTACAGAATGGCTAGTCATGACCCATAAAGTCACAGTCCACTCTACTGGGGTGGACCGACTTTAACTAATAGATAAATCAACAATTAGAAAAACACAACATTGTCTTAATAATCAGACAAATGAAATATACATCTTCCCTATACATAATCAATCCCCTTATCCAGACTCTAAAGACCACTTAGGGTTTCTAATGACTAAAATATTAGGTGGTGACTCCAAACTCCTTTAATGATAAAAGACAAGTTCTTGTTCATTTAACCATCACTAGAAATCTTGATCTAGGAGGACGATTGTTGCGACACTGCACACTTGCGACGTGGATGTAGGCTATATATACAGTTATCCCATATAAAAAAAAATAAAAAACAATCTATGTGAATGTATAAAAAAAATATGTGAGGCTAAGTACTCATGAATTAATTTTAAATTTTTTAGGTTAAGAAAAGTATAAAAAAAGGCCAAGTCTTACTTGGGTTACACTAGGTCACTTAAGTTTCAAGCTAACCCAACGGGTCACCTGAGTTTGACCAGGCTAATTGCAAGCCTGATTTTTGTCCATTTAAAACCCGGCCAAGGCCCCGGGTCCTGAGTCAACTCGTTGAGTTGGGTTTCATAACCATGCCTATAAGTTCACTTTTGCCAAGCTATATAGCCAAAGAACCAATACTATCTCTGGTTTTTTTAGACAGAGCATGATAAGAAATGAATATCATTTGTTATTTATGTCAATTGTCACTTTGAAGACCCATCCTGAAATGTCTTTTGAATCTCTACCTAATTATGTGAAGACTGTGACATCAATAAATTAAGGTGTTTTACTATGTCATGCATTCAATAGACCCTAATATTATGTGTGTAAACCTGCTACAAGAAAATGACAAAAAATATCAAACCTAAAGTGATGTGATGAACCTCATGATCACGTGGTCACGTAACCTATAATCAAAATTGAGATCTAATCTCGAAAAATTTAGGTTACATGAGTTTAAATAGTTCTTGAAAAACTAACCCTAATGGATCTATCCTAGTGAATTGATTTGGCTCACTTACAAAACTAACCCAAGAACCTTAAACTAAAACACCCATAACTTGATCCAAACAAGCCTTGGATCCTCGCTAAAAATAAAGTATTAATTAAGCCTAAACAAGTCTTGTGTTGTAGCTAACAAAATAAAATAAAAGCCCATAATATTAAATCCATATTCTGCCATGAGAAGAAGAAAAGGAAATAAAATATTACAGAAGTGATTCAAGGCTTATTTATAACCTTCCATGCAACCCATTAATCATAGAAACTAAAGAAAAAGATAGTTGCCCATGTTGTTTCTAAGTTGTAAAAGGATTCTTTTGTTTCATTTGTTGTCCTCACCTCATGACCCAAATAAGGTTGGATTGAGCCCCTTTTGCACATGGATAAGATGTATTAGAGCCCTTATTTTGATACTCCAATAGTCTTCGTGAATAGTTCATTTTATTGGCTTACTTGGAAGAGAAACATATTTGCATTTAATATGAAAACGAAGAGATAACTTGTTTCTACTTCTCCTAGTAGCTTTCGAGGACAATGGCAACAAAGACATTTGGCTTGTAAAATACAAAGAGAAACTTACATTGATGAGAAAAACAGTTTCATAGAATTATAGGTCATGAAGGATTATAATAGAAAACAATGAAACGAAGAGGTAAATAATAAACACAGAGGTTTTAATAAAAAAAAAATAACCACATATAAGTCCTTTGGCTTTCTTCAATGTTGACAATGTGCTAATGGAATAATGTTTTTCTAATGTGATAATTTCCAACTTCAAGACTAAAAGCATTGATATGATGTTATGATTAAGAAAGGATTTACTTTATGCATGTCATTTTGATCCACCTTTGTTACTAAATAAGAAGTATAGTTAAAGAAAGATCATCAGAAAGAAATTGACAGCACTAGAGAAAAGATTGCAAAGCTCAGTCTTGGAAAAAAAGAGATATCTAACCATAGTTAAGGTCCTATAGAAGTACAATCAGTTCCTAACAAGTAACCAGTACCATCATGCCTAAAATGATACAAGCATTGATCAAACATGTGATAATCATTTTGGCATAATTGGACATATAGCATTCACCACTAAATTGCATTTGTTCCGACACCAATACTAGGGTGTAAACAAGTCGACTTTGAAAGCCTCGAATGTTAGAGTTGGGAGACTGATGTGAAGATGAGATAGATGCTGTTACATTGTTAGTTGAATTTTATGAATAAGGTCTTTGAGACCACATTTTATGTACTTTTTTTCACATGTTTTGGGAACTTCATTGTATTTTCAATAAAGTATCTTTTCATTGTCTTATTATTGATTTTAAATCACAAGATGTTCTTATGAAAGTATATTAGTATTTTATTTATATCCATGATTGGATAACAAAATTACCTAAAATTTAGTTAGATTCTAAAATAAATCATGAAAACACTAGAGGCAATCCCATTTTTTTGGAAATTAAATGAGATTCCTTATCCACCCTTGATAAATATAAAAAGGCCAAACTCATAAAAATCCATTCCACCTCCATATGAACCTCACAAAGAGAAAATCTTGCTTGAAATAAAATTATATAAAAAAAATGGATGATTTGATGACATAAATGATGATAAATGACGTGCATTTGGGTTGTGGTCCCACATGTCCCACTACATCTTCTCTAAGGTTAACCAACCGGTTTCCCTAAAATAAAGCTAACATTTATCAGCGTAAACAAATTTGGATTTGAAATGAAGAAATGTTATTTTTGACAATCTCATCACAATTCTAAAAATTATCTATTGTTGTCCATGTCTAAGTCATAAGAAATTCCTTCTTAAATGATAATATTTGACTAGGATTACCCTCGCAACAAAGCAAACTTATGGAATTCTCCAAAAAGGACAAAAATATCATAAAAAATGCCTAAATGAGATATTATAGTCCAAAACATGCCAAAAAAATTCTTTTGCATTTCCACGTATGATGAGTGTTATGAATAATGATGGGTAGAAAGTTTAAAAGTCACAGGTTCACATTAAGTAGTCTTTGTTAAGACCAAACAAATCACAGCGGATGAGATCAATACTTATCATTGTCATACGTGTATAACGTTACGATAATCGTTATCCTAGAGTGGGATCTTTCTAGTGAGGGTGTAACACTTTATCAATAATAATAATAATAATAATAATAATAATAATAGAAGATAGAGTCCTCACCTAGTATTTTGGTCACTAGAAACCCTAACTAGTCCTAGAGTTTGGATAAGAAAACTGGTTGTGTATAGAAAAGGACATATCACCTCTAGTACAACTTACTTAGAGTAAGTTGCATTGTTTTATCTGCCTGATATAAGCTAAGGAATTGTTGTGTTTTATAATCATTGATTTATTTAAAGTTTAAGAAAAGTCATCATCAATAAAGAGATTATTATCTTATCAGGTTAAAACCAAATCATTCTAATGTCAAAACATTTTTCTTTCATCTTTCTTCTAATATCGGGAATATGTCTTACATATAAGTTTGTAATTCTTGATATTTATAAAATATAAGTCAAGTTCTCATGAATTTCATAAAGTAGTTATTAAATCCAAGAATATATGCAAGGATATCAACAAAACTATTTTTCATGAATTTATGTATTTAAAGACACTAAACCATGCCTTGTATTTTTATTTTTTATTTATACAAATATGATTTATTATTATTATTATCATTGAGAGACTTGATTCTATGTAATTTAAAATAAAGTTGTATTTTTTTAAAAAAAATTGTTTGTTTACATGGAAGGAAATAGATTTATTTAATACTGAAAAAGCACATCGCTTGTAGGTCATAATTTCAAATATTAAATATACATGAATATAAAAATATAAGAAACTCAAAATTAATTATAAGATGATCTTTTAAAAATTTATTAAAATTAGACTAAGATCAGTTTGACAAAACACAAAAATACATTTTAATCAGGGCTAATGAATTATCATTCATCAACTCAAAACCAATTAACACCAAAAATCCAAGCGAATTCTTATTAATTTCATGAAATTGGTTCCAATCTCATTCTAACTCAAACAAATCAACACAATTCATGTATCACTATTTAATATTTAAACCACCATAAACTCAATCATAAATCCTAAATCAGCATTTAATGATCAAATAACAATCACAATCTTAAAAAATAAAATTCATAATTCAACACAAATAATTAAATCATTTCAAAAACAAAAGACACATCAAATCAAATTAATAATATCCAAACAATCTAAATATTATACCCAATAATAAGAATTTTATCCCAGGTTTCACATCATTAATATAGGGTCTATTACTGTTGACGCATCGTTGCACGCATTGGTGAGTGAGTGAAGACACGTCAGTTGGCTCATTAGAAGCTTCGCGTCTTTTTCTCACCTGCGGTGTCATCCACTAGCGTAGATGTTGGGAGATCGATAGGCTTGAACTTTTTGTCCCCTTTTCTTAAACTTTTCTTTTTAGGTGTTTGCTGCCACTGATGGACAAGTTGGGTGGTCGGTCGAAGCTACGGGGTGGTGGTTGGATCTCATGGTGATTGGCAGGTGGCTAAGTTAATTGCTGCTAGTAGTAGATAGGAAGATGACGTGTCCACCAACAAGGGTTGAAAGAGAGGAGAATGGTGTCAGGTTGTCCCTTTCCAAATAAGTAATGCATGACCCATTTTTTTTGCCCTAGAGAGCCTCAACTAAAAGTGGTGGTGGCTTCTTTGAGTGTTTGTTGGTGAAGGTTTGGTTTGATTGAAAAGGATGAAACGTGGGTGGTCTCGATTAATTTCTTCTTCTTCACAGACGATTGCTTCTATGATTGGTTGTCTTCCAATGTTAAGAGAAACTAGGGAGAGAGATTTTATTGGGTCTTTGGTTGGTGCTAAGGTTGATGGGTTGGTGCAGCTGAAACAAAGTAGCTTGTTGTTGTGAATGAAGATGAAGAAGTGGTGGTAGACATTGTTGATGTAATTGTTGTCGGTGTTAATGGGAGAAAAGACTTTCAGCTGGTCGCTGGAGTTGTGTTGTTTTCTTGTTATTGCTGGTCGCTTGAAAGGAGAAGAAAAAATGTCACAACTGAAATCAGTGGAGGCCATTTGCCTCTGTAGGTTATGGAGGAGCTTTTGGGCTGCTGGTTTGTTGATATAGAGGGGCAGGCGAGTTTGATTTTTGGTTTGTGTTTGTTTTTTAAAGTATTTTTTATTTAGAAATATATTAAAATAATATTTAAAAAAATATATTTTTAATATCAGTGTTAAAATGATCTAAATATATTAAAAAATATTAATTTTAAAAAAATAAAAACAAAATTTAAATTTTTTTTTTAAAAATTAGAATAAAAAACAAACAGCCCAAGAGAGAGGGCAATCTTCTTTAATTAATAAAAAATGAAAGAGCGTTGAAGGTCCTTAATCTGCCGTGGACAATAGATGATAATATGGTGGTTTATGTTCTGGTGTTTAATGAGATAAAGGGATGCTTTTTTTTTTTTGGAAAGCAAGAGTGTCCTTTGCTTTGCTATTTTTTTTCTGGAAAAGTAGTGTGTGGGTCACGTTTTTGTTCTTCTTTTCAAAGAGTGTGGGTGAGTGAGATCACGGGATTGTTGTGTATATGAGGTGCCACTTTTTTTATTTTTTTTGTTTTATATTTTTCTCTTCAATAACTAATTCTTTTTTTTTTTTGTTAATGATCTTCTAAAATTCAACTCTCTTTGTGCGTTGAATTTTCTTATTATTTTTAAGCAAAAAATATATTTTTTTAATTGCATGGTCTTTGATCAAACTTGGTGACCATGCCATTTGAAATCACTTTAGTATATCATTTCTTTTTTTTTTTTTGCTTTTTTAGTCGTCTTATTCAATTTATTATTATTATTTTTTAAAGACAATGTTAATATCGACTCGATGAGAAAAAGAAATCGATGATTTTGAAATGAACGAGTTAAAAATCAAACGTGTTGAAAATATTTTTTTGGATTTTTAACTATTTTGAAAAGATGTTGAAATGCCAAAAACAATGCAAATACATCAAAAATATATTTTTTAGATTTTGTTTTTGCTATTTTTATGGATTTTTCAAAAAGTAGGTAAAAATCGAGTTATGACAATCATTACAAATAGTCCGCATTTGAAATGAAAAAAAAAAGCCTTTTTTTCCTTCCCAATCATAAATAATATATATCCCTTTTTAGTTCCTTTTTTAGAATAAAAAGTTTGTTCTCAAACCATGACCAGAATCACACCCCATAATACAGACAAATGGAATCACTAGAGAAAAATAAATTTCTAAAAATCTCAAAAGCAGTTGTAATTCAGAAAAACATGTAAAGTAAGATGCTGAAAAGGCATACAAAAGATAAAAAGTTATGGCAAAGACGAAGCTAAAAAAATAAGTCATCAAGATAAATTCTCAAAGAAGAACACTCATGCAGCAAGATTGACATGTTCAAAAGTATTCTAAAGTGATCTTGGGTTGTCTAAACCCTTTAAATATCTTTTGAGCTTAATAAACTCTTTCTTTTCATAGCCTATAACCATAACTTATATGCCTTTAAAAGTTCTTTTTAATAAATAAATAAAATAAGCAATGATCTCAAATAATGCATAAAACTCTTCAAAAGCGAGTCATGATTTATGAGAATTCTACTCATTATTATCATAATGCTAAAACAAGTGACAAACTCTCAGAAGCCTTTTCCACAAAAACAAAATAGTATACCTCAACACATGTTAAAGAAAGCTACCAACTTTCAATGCTTTCTCAGCAAAATCCGAACACCTTGAGAAACATCACAAGGTCTTTTTCAAAACAAACCACCCTTTACTTCTTTATATAACATCATAAGGCATATCTATATCAATCGAAGGCAACAAGCCTTAAAGGTTAGAAATAAGTGATCCTACATCTCTTGACCCAAAAACACCATTTGAGCATTATGATTGTCCATTCTTTCATAACTATGAGTCATAACATATTACATGGCTTCAAAAGTTGTTTCTGATTAAAAAAAAAAAAAGAAGGCTTGTTTGCATTGAAAGGTGTTAACCTTTATAAAGAAAAGAAAAAATATGACCTGAATGTGCACCACAAGTCATTTTCATGGTATTGAATCATCTAGTCTTTACCAATAAATAGATAAGCTTAATGCAACATATGCAAGGTATTTTCCAATGTGAAAGCTAAAAATTACTTTTGAAACCTTTTCTTGCCAAATTTATCATGAATTCAGTAAAACTTCATATGATCTAGATCATATTTTTCCCAAAGCCATTTAACTCTTGCCTATATACCAATAGAAACATCCAAAGTGCATTATAGCATTGAATGATATGTTTTGAGTTCTTGATAAAAAAAAAAGTTTAATCTTCATAAAAATACTTTCAAAATTACATTTTAATGATTTTTTTTCAACAATTACATTTGAAAGAATATTATTTTTAAAATTTACAATATACTCCCAAAACAAGAGAAATAATTTACAAAAAATAGTAATTGTCTTGCAAAATTCTTGGCAAATAGTACATTAATGCATTTTATGGTTGCTTACTAAAAAGTTATTATGTGAACTCTTGATCACATGATCAAGCAACCCACAATGAAGATGATATAACTCCTGACAAGCCAAGAAACAGGTTTGATAGGAGTGTTGTAAACACCCAAGAGAATATATATATATATATATATATATATATATATATATATATATATATATATATATATATATATATATATATATATGAATTGATGACTCAGTTTTCACTGCCGATTTCATGATCGGCAGCGACGCAGCTTTGGCTGCTGATTTTCTGATCGACAGTAACGCAGTTTTTGTTTTAAAAAAAAATTAATTAACTTAAGGAGCTGGGAGGGAGGGGTAAAACCGGTTTTAGTTAGACTAAAACAAGGATAAGAACACATCTAAACCAACCCCCAAACAACCCACCTCATTTCATGGGGAGTATAAATACAAGGAGGAGAGAGAGGATGATCCATCCTCTTCCCAAAACAGCAGTTGCATGTCGTTCTTCCCTTCCTCTTTCACAACAGAAACCTAAACCAAACCAGTAGAGAGTGCTTTGTGAACGTGTGAGGGAAAGATGAGACCTTGAGAGAAGATTGGACAGCTGCCTAGAGGAAAGGAAAAAGAGGGCTGGAAAACGTGAGAGGAAGAAGAAGGAGGAGAACCAGCAAGTGAAGAGAAAGAATAATGTCAAACCTTCCTCAAACTTAGTTAGATTCGAAAGGTATGGGTTATGAAACTCCCTTCCTCTTCTTTTTAAGACCAGAAACGAAAATGAAGAAGAAAACCCTAAGGAAATTGACCTAAGACCTAAGCTAGCTGTAAAGGAAACTGAAATTAACTAGGAGAACAAGGAAACAAAAATGAAATGAAGCCAATTTCAGAACATTTAACAAAGAAAAATGAATAAAATGGAAATAACAAATCATGGTAGAGGGCTGACTTTAACTATGGGGTTGGCCAACATGCATGTGTGTGTTCTGTTGGGATTTGTTGAAGGATTATGTGCTGAAATTGATGGTTTCAATGTGTGTGTTTTGCTGGAATTTATTGAAAGATTATATGCTGCAATTGATGGTTTTCAATGTGTGTGTTCTGCTGGAACTTAGTGGCAGTGTATATGCTGGGGTTGTTACAGCATGTGTGGAGTGTGTTCATACCGAATTGTGTGTTATGCAGCGAAACTCTGATTCGCTGCCGAAACTGTGTCAGCTGCAGCGAATTAGCATTCACTGCCGAAACTGAGTTGTCTGCAACAAATTTGTGATTCGCTGCCGAGTTGTGTGTTGTGCAGCGAAACTCTGATTTGCTGCCGAAACTGTGTCAGCTGCAGTGAATTAACATTCGCTATCAAAACTGAGTTGTCTGCAACGAATTAGTGATTCGCTGTCGAAACTAAGTCTTCTGCAGTGAATTGGCATTCGCTGCCGAGTTGTGTGTTGTGTGGCGAAACTGTGATTCGCTGCCGAAACTGTGTCGGCTGCAGCGAATTAGCATTCGCTGTCGAAATGGAGTCTCCTGCAGCGAATTAGTATTCACTGCCGAATTGTGTGTTGTGCAGCGAAACTCTGATACACTACCGAAATTGTGTCAGCTGCAGCGAATGCTAATTCGCTGCCAAAACAGAGTTGTTTGCAGCGAATTTGTGATTCACTGCCGAAACTGAGTCTTCTGCAACGAATTAGCATTCGCTGCCAAGTTATGTGTTGTGCAGCGAAACTGTGATTCGCTGCCGAAACTGTGTCGGCTGCAACGAATTAGCATTCGCTGCCGAATTGTATGTTTTGCAGCGAATTGTGATTCGCTACCGAAATTGTGTCGTCTGCAGCGCATTAACAATTTGCTGTAGAATGGCGTGTTCTGCAGCGAACTTGCGATTCGCTGCCGAAGTTGAGTTGGCTGCAGTGAAATTGTGATTCGCTGCCGAAACTGTAGCGCCAGCAGCGAAACAGTTTTTGCTGCCGAACTGGTTGCTTGCAGTGAACCAGTTCTCGCTGCCGAATTGGGCAACCTGCCAAATTGGGCAGCCTGCAGCGAACCAGTTCTCGCTGCCGATTTCTACAATAAGCCTCCTAGGCAGAAATGACTTAAATGCTAGTAAAAATTTCTTGGTACGATGGTGTAAAATGTGGAACACTTGCATGTGAACATATGAACTCTTGAAATAAGTGTGGTGACGAATGTGATTCAAAAATACAAATGTACTGATTTATGACCATTGATGTCTTAGGTGGTGCGTTCGGGATTGGACCATCGTCAAGACAAGAACAACCCACAGGTGGAGCAGGTAGGTGACTTGCACCTTCCTTTTTCATACGTTGAATAATGAAATACTTTAACATGAATATTACCATATTATGTTAAAACTGATATAAGATTGTTGGACGCTTATATGTTGACAAATGGTTGATTAGCTTCGGCTAATGGCATCTGAATGGATGACCGGGATGAATGATTGATTAGCTTTGGCTAATGGCATCCGAAGAGATGACCGGGATGAGTGAACGGTTAACCTCAGTAAATGATGCCTTAAGAGGATAGTCGGGTTTAAGATTATGGTTGATTGCAAAAAATTGGTGCATTTATATGCACTATAAGCTGTTTATACCGAGTAGATGAAGAAATTATAAATGTTGATGCTTCATTTGACTACCAGACCGTTTAGTTACCATTATTATTATTATTATTAAGTAATTACATTCTCTTAAATGTTTTGTACTACTGCAGGGACGTCATATTCACGAGATGTCTAGGGAACCTGATGCACGGGAACCTACTTTTGCAAGGAATCATATAGATGCATTCTAAATCACAATGTATTTTGTATGAATCAATGTACTGAATATATAACTTTTATTAGACCCTTTTGTTTAAATTCGTAATGGCTAGTAGTAGGATAGGAATGCAAACTCATGTCTATGTATGTATATTTTTAATATGAACTTCTAATCATGCAACCATAATATTACGTGTTTATGTAAGATTCACTTTTAAATGAAATGTTGATTGTATGGATTGTATTTTGATGATGTGAGGGATCAGGTTCGCTGATTACCGGCACCATGTGGGTTAGGTATATATATATATATAAAAAATTTACTGTTGTTTTGGGCTTGAAAAAAAACCGGGTTGTTACCAGTGTGACGCAATGAAAACCTGTCTCAAGGCACTAACACTATTGGAATAAGAAACCCCCACCTAATGAATATCAATTCGTGAATGAGAAGTATTAAGAAGATGTCACAAGGTCAATTATTAATATATGGCACAAGGTCTAGGCTGCATGACCAAGTGGCAGTGTTTACATTAATTACACCGGCAAAACTCAAGTGGATTGAAGAGTCAAGTGACCAAAAAGACTTGTCTAGAAAATTACAAACTTCATCCATTAAGCAAGAAAAAGATTGCAAAGAAAAAGATGAACCCATATTTCAAACCAAGTAAAGATGCATGCATGTCATTTAACCCCAAAGCATTACACAATATTTAGCAAAGATTTATAGGAAAAATCTTTAATGGAGTTCAACAAGGCTCCGATGAATCTAAATCAACAAAGAAGTTATCATTTTCAGGGATAACTCTAATTATAACCTTGTCACCACGAGTTTGTAGTTTCAACTCTACAATTAGGAAATCTAACCCTACCATTAGAAAAGAAAAACCCAATCTTGTTTTTAGGGATCTTCATTTTCAAATCCTACATTAAGAAGTATCAGTTTTAACCCTGTGATCAAGAAAAAAAAACCCTATCTTGCCATTAGGAAGTTTTAGACTTAATCATGCAATGAGAACATCTCTCAATTACCCCTCTAAATGAGGTCATCTTAAGTAGGTCATCCATTACAATGAGACCGTCTTGAAGAATTTAAAATCATGTGATTTTTAGGGTATTGGATCCCTATGTTGAATATAAGGGTATCAAATCCCTTTCATTCCATACATATGTGATGTTTTACGGTGTTGTATCTCTCTTTTAGAATTTAAAGGTGTTGGATCCCTTTCCTTCAAACAATATGATTTTCAATCGTGTTTGATCTTTCTGTTACACTAAAGGGTGTCAAATCTCGTTCTTTTCAAACATATAATTTTAGAAAGTGTTGGGTCTTACTTTTGGAAGGATCTTTGAATTAAACCATTCCAAGACTTTTCATGAAAAAGTTGAGTAAACCTATTTTGAAACATCATTTTTCTTTATAAGCTTGCTATACAAAGTCTTTAATAAGATTTTGTATCGCAAGCATTGTAAAGAAGATAGGGCAATTATTATAACTCAATTTTGACCCTCATTTTTATATGCTTTAAAATTTTAAAAAATAGTATCGTTTCTATAAATTTATTCAATTTTAATCATTTTTGTTATTTTGGTCATTTTTATTAGTTTTTGTGTGGTTAAAAATAATCATATATATAAAATTTTAAAAGATAAAAAATAGTTAAAAGTGGAAATCAAACCAATAATTGAATATCATATGAAAAAAATTGAGTTTGATAAATTTTAGGTAATAATTAAGGGTTGAATTGAAGAAAAATTGAGAAAAAAGCTTAATCTGATTTAATTTGGCTAAATTAAAAAAGATTGAAAGTTCAAGGATGAGTTTGAAACAAGTAACCAAGTTAGAAGATCAATTGAGAGTTTATTTGGGGAAAAAATTTGAAATTAGACACAAAATTAACTTTAAAATAAAAATCTAAAAATTGCGTACTAAAATAAAGACAATAGAGAAATCAAGGGGTTTGTTTTAATTCGATTAAGAGTGTGATTAAGATAAACTAAGATAAAGGATGAGTATCATTTTAATTAGAAAACCTAATTCTAATTAGAGAGAAGAAAAAAATATATTGTTTAAAGCAAAAAAATGTTGATTTTCTCGTTTTCCTCAAGCTATCTTTATCATTAGTTTTCACCATTAAATAAGCCCAAAATCAAAGCAAACTCCCATGATCATAATCATGTTTATTCTTATAAATAAGAAAAGACTAAGAGCCTAAAGACAAGTAGAAGGTCTTGGTAGTGAATGAGACAATTATAGACAATTAAGACAGCAGGGATAATGGCACAAATATCTTAAACTTGATATCATATCTATGAATATTGCATTTTAACCTTATAAAAATCATTGAACATAATTACGAGTAATCAGGGAAGAAAAAAAATAATTTAGGGAAGAAATGCATTGAACAGGAAGTGTTTAAATATGTTATAAAGAAAATCATAAGCACAAGTCGTTGTCTTGTACATGTTCTTTGGTAAAGCAGAAGTGTCATCCACAACTCTAGACTGGGCAATCATAAAAATACTGATGATTCCAAGAATTAAATGACAACAAAAATTATAGCACATAAATGGAAAGAAGAAATGAAAGTAAAAGATTTAAATCATGTTACAAAAAAAGAAGAAAAATACAAGAAGATAAAAATAACAGCAATCACGCAAGCCACAAGATTATGACAGCAGCTATCACATAAAAAATCTCTTTAAAAGAGCAAGAGAACATGACAAAATGAAGGCCTTTCTACTAGAGCCGATGGGCAACAAGAAAACAATCCTTACACCATTTGAGGACGATCTTTCCACCCATACCAAGAGGGACTGAGATTTCCACACCACTTTTGTTCATTTTCCATCCCTCAAACCAAACCAATTTCAACAACTAAAACACCATCCCAAAAACCACCTTCAATCCTAGAGAAATCTGTTTGCATCCATTAGAGAATAGCCTAGAAAACCCCAGTTGTAGACCCCCCCACAAAACAGTTTGGAAACTCTACGCGAACCAAAACACTATTTAGTTTTTAATTCATAATAAAAGCCTAGCATCTCAATATCAGGTTTTCTTTAAATTGATGGAAAGTTAAGACATAGACCTACAACTTTTATAAAGTGATAAAAATCCATTTTTGTTGTTTAGAAGCCTAGAAAATAATAGGAAAAAAGGATCAAAATATGTTTAGAAGGTCATTACAGCCCAGACCTATTTCAGTTTTCAACCTCTATTTGGAGTTATGAAAGCCATAGAAAAACAAACTTAGATGTGTTGTGAATTTTAGAAGGAGATCTAAAACTTTTTTAAAGATCCCAACTCCAAACTGTATCGTTTCGACACTCATAATCAAGTTGCAAGTTGCAGAAGAAACAACAACAGTACTCTACAACAACATCAACATGCCATTACTGTTCTGATTGTCTTGACATGTTCTAGCAATCCCTAGACAACCATAACCACCTTGGAAGGTTGAACTCTATTGCTAATTTATTTATTTTTATAAATTATTTATTCTTCGGACTAAACATTAGTTGTGTAAGTGATTTTGGATTGTTTTGTGGTAAGTTATATTGATATGGGTTTGATTGAGGATGATGAGTTTGTTTTTATATATAGGTGCAGTGTTGTGATATTCTTTGTTTTATTTGATGATAATGAGAATGCTTATGTAGTTGTGAGAAGATTATTGGGTTAATTAATGTGATAATATATTGGAGTATGTTGGTATTGTATGGACATTTTCTCGAAGAATGGATTTAAAACAAAGTAAAATAGGACAATACAAAAATTATTGATTTTATTTTTTATTTTAACATGGCCAAGTATGAAAAATTATTAGTGTGTTTAGCTTTTGAACGTTAATAATCTTATTGTGAGGATATGACGTTCTCATCTATAATTTTTAATAAAATAAATAATATATTTTTTATAAAGGCCAAAGCCTAATTCAAAATTTTACCATCTTTATGGGTTCAATATTCATTTTAAAAATGACTTAATTTACAAGTCTTATATATATATATATATAGAAGGTGAAAGACAATGTCTTTTTTAGAGGATCAATTGTTAAATTTTTCATGATTAATCAAAATAACAAATCTATTTTTAAAAAGGATTGACGTCAAGATTTGATTTTTTTTAGAACCAAATCGACAAGTCTTCTATTTTTAGGGACTAACACTATTTTTTTTCAAATAATAAAAAATAAACTAAAAATAATTAGGATAATTAAGGGCAATCAAAAAAAATAAATTTAGAAAAAAACACATAGTAAAGCTAACCATTTATAAGAAAGTATGCAGTAAGAGTGACAACATTCTTCTTTTAGGCATAACCAACCTCTTCTTTGAATATAAGGATACCATGCTAATTTTTAGGTTTTTGAGTTCCTTCTGATTACTAGGTGGCAACTCTAAATTTTTTGCGTACATGCTTTTCCCCACCACTTTCGACATCACGATGTAACAATTGAAAGGGAAAGGAAAGAGAAAAGAAAAGGAACTAAAGTTAGATACCTTAATTTCTTAACAATGACTTATCATTTTTTACTTGTTTGAATTTCGGTTCCTTTATTTTTAATTTTTTGCAAATAACAAAATCAAACATCAATTCAATGCCATGATTTTTTTAAAACTATGATTACCACATAAAAGATAAATAAAAATATATTATCAATACTAAATTTCAATCCACTTAAAATTGAAAAATAAAATTGAAAAGAAAAAAATAAAAAAATTACAAAAAAACATTATGTGAATTCATAGTGTACCACCTCATAATCCACCATGAATGTCTAATTTTTTTAGATTTTTGGTAGTGTAAATAATATAATATAATTATAATAAAGCCCTTTTCAATGGCTTTGGTTCAAAATCGACAAAAACTCCTAAAAAGTCTTAAATCGTCGAGTTCTTAAAAGGGCTCTAAGTAGTTTTTCTTATTTTATAATCTGTTTTGTATTGGAAGTCAATAACAAGCCCATTTTAATTGATTTCTGGTTTATATGATCTCAAGCCTCACCAAATCCCTAATTATTATACAATATACTAAAAAAGTTAAGTGTCCATGTTACTGTTTACACATAAAGCACTGTGAATTAGAGCAATATAATGACAGAGCTGCCCTTGCTACAAAAAATTACAAAGACTTCGGGGGGAGGGTGAGGTTATCTTTTCAATGGGATGCATTTAGCATGGAAGTGATGGTTTGGAAGAAAACGGTTAGTTCAAATTTTGGTAGGGCTGCAGACACCTGTCGCTGAGGCTGCCATGCCCTTGGCGCTAGGGCCAAACCTGCGTGCCTGGCTACAGACCCAGGTAAGCAAGTCTCTAGCCAGCATAATTAGTACTTAAAAGTGCATTTTTATCAAGGTTTTATATCATCATTTTGCACTTGAAGTATCAATAACTCCTTAACTAAAGCATGTTTTATAATAACAAGTCTGATACTATAAGATACCTTTAATTTATGGTAAATGTTCATCTTAAATGTAGGCCTATCACATAAATCAAATGATTGATTGATGATTTTAACTACTGAAATTGAGAAGACAAAAAGAGGGTTAAGCTTAGAAAAGAGATGTTGGTTCAGTCCAAACTAGAACACTGTTCAGTCATTAGGTCATATCTGATGCTGTAGATTTTGGATTTTAATTTGGTTTATATGGCTAGAAAGCTAAGACATAGGCCTAAAATATTCATGGGGAGTGAAAGACTCAATTCTGCTGTTTGGAAGTCTAGATCTTGCAACAAAGGAGAAGTCAGAATCTGTCCTGCAGCCCAGACACTGTTCAATGTTTAGCCCATAACTTGAGTTCTAGAAGTCCAAATGCACCGATTCTTTTTTTATTGGAAAGCTGAGACAATTTCCTAGAACTTTTATGGCAAAAATCTGTTCAAATTCTGATGTTAGAAATGACATTTTTGGCAGACAAGAAGATAAGGATTGTCACCAAGTCAAGATGTGACCACCCACTCAACAATTAGTCATCAAATCAATAATTTGAATTTTTACCTATAAAAAGAGGCATTTGCCATGCAATTAGGCATCTTGGTTTTCAAATCAAGATCATGTTCTTACTCTCTTTTTATATTTTTGTAATGCTTAAGTTTTGTTTATATTAATATCTTGTTTATGCTTTTCATTTCATTTCCTTTACTTAGTTAACTTATATCTCATTTATATTCTTATCTTATTTATTTATGTTTCTCTCTTTCATTAAATGATGTTTAGCTAAGTTTATTATGTCAAGGTGAAAAGGTTACACTAATGGTGTAAGAATAAGTATAGTATAAACTCAACATGGACTTTAATGTTTGATCCTAACATGTTTTGTATTTGTTATCTTATTCACTCTTAATGCTTTGCTTGTTAAATGGTTAATCTAAATTTATGTTGTGTAATATTGGTACAACAAATACTTGACACTTTCATAGTCCTAACTGTATGGTATAACTGACACTTATGCTATGAAAAGAATTTGATTTGTTGTTAACATAAGTTATAATCATGAACCGCGCGCTCAATGCAGACCCGCACGCCTGAATCTCTTCTAACCCACGTCTAGGATCTATAGACCCCTTAAAGGTTGCAAGCCCATGCAGCTGGGTCTGCAAACCCTACAGAGAAGAAAAATAAAAAAAAATATCATAACAATTATTATTATTATTATTGTTATCGTTGTCGTTAATAATTTTTTTAAAAAAAAATATTACTATAAAAACTTAGACCAGAAAAGTTTAATTTTATTATTAAAATGATAGATATCATTATTTCTATTATAAATATTATTAATTTTATTATAATTAAAAGTATTAATATTAAAAATATTATTATTTCTTTTATAAATATTATGATTTTCATTATAATTAATATTATTAATATTAAAAATACCATTATTTTTATTATAATAAATATTGTTATTATTATAATAATTAATAAATTTGTAAAACAATATTATTAATATTGAAAAATAATAATTGATTTGATTTGAAGGGTAAAATTAATAATAATAATAATAATAATAATAATAATAATAATAATAATAATAATAATAATAATTATTATTATTATTATTATTATTATTATTATAAATTTTTTTAAAAAATTATTATTACCATCAAAGAAAAATCATAATTTTTTTTTAGAATATAAAAACTTGGGCAAACAAGTTAAATATTATTATTAATATTATTAATATTATTAAAATAAAAATAAATATTATTATTTTGATTGTAATTAATATTATTAATATAATAATTAATAAATTTGTAAAAAATATTATTAATATTGAAAAACAACAATATATTTGATTTGAAGGGTAAAATTAAGAATTATTATTACTATTATTATTATTGTTATTATCATTAGTAAATTTTAAAAACTTATTATTACCATCGAAGAAAAAACTGAAACTGTTTTTAGAAGCACAATAATAGATTTGATTTGAAGGGTAAAATTAAGAATTGTTGTTGTTGTTGTTGTTGTTGTTGTTGTTGTTGTTAGTATTAATAAATTTAAAAAACAATTATTATTACCATTGAAGAAAAACCTTAATGTTTTTAGAAGATTAAAAAAATAGAAGAACTTGGACAGACAAATTAAATATTATTAAATTTATTAATATTATTAAAATTAAAATAAATATTATTACAATTGAATTTTTTTATTTTAAATATTATTATTTTGATTATAACTAATATTATTAATATAATATTGAATAAATTTGTAAAAATATTATTAATATTGTAAAACAATAATGGATTTGATTTGAAGGATAAAATTAAGAATTATTATTACTATTATTGTTATTGTTATTATCATTATTAAATTTTAAAAACTTATTATTACAATCGAAGAAAAACCATAAATTGTTTTTAAGAAGATTAAAAAATATAAGAACTTTGACAAACAAGTTAAATATTATTATAAATATTATTACTATCGAAAAAATATAGATTTGATTTTAAAAGTAAAATCAATTATTATTATTATTATTATTATTATTATTATTATTATTAACTTGGGTGTAACATACGATCTGGAAATGCATGTCATACCAAGTTACTTGGAAGTGGCAAGGGGACAAGTCCTTTAGGTCATGCAACCCTACCTGGCCCATGATAGTTAGGTCAGATGTCTAGATCCTAGGCTAATGTGTTCGCGTCAGGACCCAATGCTTTTTGATCTTGTATCCTCTCTCAACTCTAATGGGTTCAGATTGTAGCTTGACCCAAGATTTTTGGGTCTAGCATTTAAAAGGAGCTCAAAGCTCTTGGACTTAATATTACAGCTAGACTTACTTAAACTTAGGTAAGTTTATTATTATTATTAAAATATTATTATTTGTATTAAAAATATTTTTAATTTTATTATTAGTAATATTATTAATATTATAAATATTATTATTTGTATTATAAATATTGTTATTTTTATTATAATTAATATTTTTAATATTAAAATATTATTATCTGTATTATAAATTTTTTTATTTGTATTTTTATTTTTATTATTAATATTATTAATATGAAAAATATTATTATTTGTCTTAGAAATATTGTTATTTTTATTATTCTTAATATAGTCAATATTAAAATATTATTATTTGTATTATAAATTTTATTATAATTAATATTATTAATATCATAATTAAAAAATTTTAAAAATATATCATTAATTTTAAAGAACAACCCTAAATTTGATTTGAAGATAAAATCATCATCATCATCATCATCATCATCATCATTAATAAAGTTTTAAAAAAATATTATTATTATCGAAGAAAAACAACAAGTTTTATTTAAAGGGATTAAAAACTATATAAACTTAGGATACATAAGTTTAATATTATTATTAATATCATAAATATTATTAAATTCATTAATATTATTAAATTTAAAATAAAATTTATTGCTATAAAAATTTTTTTGATTTGATTTGAAAGGTAAAATAAATTATTATTATTATTAGTAATTTGGGTCTAACATGCCATTTCACACCCAAGTTTCTAGGATTTGGAACGGTATGCCAGATCTAAGTTGCTTGGTAGTGGTAGGAAAGCAAGTCCTTTAGATCATGTGGCCTTACCTGACCCAAGATAATTGGGTCAGACATCCAGACCCTAGGCTAATGGGTATGTGTCAGGACCCAATATTATTAGATCTTGCATCCTAATCCAACTCTAATGGATTTGGATTGCAATTAGACCCAAGACTTTTGGGTCTGATATTGAAAAGGGATCCAAAGCTCTTGAACCTAATATTACAACCAGATCCACTTAAACTTGAGTAAGTTTATTATTATTATTATTATTAATATTAAAAATATTATTATTTGTCTTAGAAATATTGTTATTTTTATTATAATTAATATTATCAATATTAAAAATATTATTATTTGTATTATAAATTTTATTATTTGTATTATAATTAACATTATTAATATAATAATTCAAATTTTTTAAAAATATATATCATTAATTTTGAAAAAAAACCATAGATTTGATTTGAAAGGTAAAATTATTATTGTTATTGTTATTATTATTATTATTAAATTTGATGAAAAATATTATTACTATCAAAGAAAAACAATAAGTTTTATTTGAAGGGATTAAAACTAGAAAAACTTAGGCCATAGGTTTAATTAATATCATAAATATTATTAAATTTATTGATATTATTAAATTTGAAATAAATTTTATTATTATTAAAAAAACATAGATTTGATTTTTAAGGGGTAAGCCTGTGTCTGACATTTATGAGGGGTCTAAAACTCTTGGACCTGGTGTTGCAGGAAAATCCATTTAAATTTGGTGAAGTTTAATATTATTATTAATATTAAAAATATTATTATTTATATTATAATTAATATTATTAATATAACAATTAATAAATTTGAAAAAAATTAATATTGAAAAACAACTATAGATTTGATTTCAAGGGTAAACTTAAAAATTATTATTATTATTATCATTAATATATTTGAAAAAAATATTATTACTATGAAAGAAAAACTATAATTGTTTTTGATAGATTAAAAAATATATAAACTTGGGTTAAATAAATTATATATTATTATTAATGTTATAAATATTATTATTGAATATGAAGTTGTAGTCAGATTCAAGAATCTTTAATTTTTTTTTTATAAACAAATCTAATATTCTTGAATTTTAAATTTTTTAATATATTTTATAAAAATAATTAGCTCGCTCCGTGCCACTATCCAAAAATGAAACGAAAGGTGTAGCATTTATTTATTTTAGGAAAACTCATTTTAACCTCTTAACATATTTTAAAAGTTAATTTCATCGAATTGCATCCCAAGTTATTAAAAATTATGTGTATGTATGCAAACACCCGGCAATTCCTGGATGGAGAGGCAGCATTGTTTAATCTAAATTAAAAAAATGGAATAGAATTTATGAAATTAATTATTTTGAGATGAAACTAAAATCAAGTAATATATCAGGTTGAATGGTCAGCTGAATGACAGGTGGATCCACCAGTTTGATAACAGTGAAATGTGTTTGCAACATTGCACTGTGTTTTTTTAAATTTAAAAATTTCTTTTTTATTTAAAATAATTTTTTTATATTTTTAATTTTTTTTAATATACTAATATAAAAAACAACCTTTTAAAAATAATTTTTTTAATAATAAAAAATATTTTAAATTACCACCACTGTCATAATTTCAAACAAAATATTTACCACTACCACAATCATTTCTAGACAGACAACAGCAGGTCAAGTAAAGAAAACAACGAAACAAATCAAAATTCAAAGCCACCATAAAAGGAAAGGAAAAACAAATATTTATTAGACAGCACCACCTTAAAACAGCAAAAGAAGAGATCTTTTAGCTTCCCTGCCTTTCAGAATTTTACAGAGAGAGAGAGAGAGAGAGAGAGCAAAAGAAATGTGGGAATCGATCTGTTTAACGCTGGCAGCCACCGCCGGTAATAACATCGGCAAAGTTCTTCAAAAGAAGGGCACTCTCATTCTGCCTCCCCTCTCTTTCAAACTAAAGGCATGCATCTTTTACCCACTTTCTTTTTCTTTCTTTTCTCTGCCTCCTTTGGTTTTCTTTTTGTTTCATTTTATCACTTTTGTATTGCTCAACAATTTAACAACCAATACAATATATTATTTATTTTTAAATTTTCAAGATCGTGGAAAGAATTCGAGCCCTGAATTTGGAATTCTGTTATTGTTTCAATTTCAAGAATTGATCTTTATGCTAACAAGTGCATGCATGTTGCTTTGATTCTTGATTCCCATTGTCAATCTTTCGGTTTTTGATTCTGGGTTTATGGGATTTCTCTCAATTCTCTGCTTATTAGAATCCGTGCAACCGAACTATGCATGTGAAGGAAGTGGGTTGTTGCGTATTTTTATTTATTTTATGTGTGTAACTTCTCAGGTGATAAGGGCATATGCTGCTAATAAAGCTTGGATCATTGGCTTTCTTATCGATATATGTGGTGCATTGTTGATGTTGAGAGCATTATCTCAAGCTCCCGTGAGTGAATTCATTTGTGTTCCCGATTTCTTTTAGATTATTGTGCTTGATTGGAATTTTTTTTTTTGGAAAAGAAAATAGTAGGTTGACATTTTTGAACAATATAAACTTTGAGACTGCATTTTCAACATATACATGCAAAGAAAAAAAGAAAGAGACTGAGAGTCTTCTTGTTGAGAATGATCTGAAGAATTCGTTTGCCCTCTTCTTCTACCAAACTCAAGTAAAAATTGAGCTCTTTTATTTGTTTGTGAACTTCTATTTGGTTAATGCAATTTATTTTGTGTCATTTGTGTACTCTTCATCAAAGTGATCTTGACTGTTTCTGTCAGGTATCTGTCATCCAACCAGTTTCTGGTTGTGGACTTGCTATTCTTTCTGTCTTTTCCCATTTTTACCTAAAGGAAGTCATGAATGTCATTGATTGGATAGGAATCACTTTGGCTGGTATTGGTACAATAGGTATGTAAATTCTTCTTGGTTGCTTCATGGATTGGTTTTTATTTCATTGTTATACTCGTATTTCAGAATGTTGACATGATAGTTATGGCTCAAAAGTAAGAGTGTATTATTACATTTTTGTTTTAAACTATGCTGTGCATTCCTTCTGTGGATGAATATATATTCCAAAAAGGTGTCTCATTTGGAATAGGTCTTACCTTTAACCCTTGTTTTTCATTATCTGACAAGTATAAAGTTTTGTTGTATTGAGCTAAACTATTGACATAAAAATATATTAATTGGTTATGAAAATTCAATTCTCCAAAACTGTTTGATATCCATATATACTTTGTGATCCAACATCTTATTTATGTGGCAAACTAAGCCTTGCTGTTTGTTTTGTATTTGCAGGAGTTGGTGCTGGAGGTGAAGAGCAAGAGGCATCTTCTGTATCTATTTTTCAATTACCTTGGCTGGCATTCCTTGTTGCCCTGTTGTTTGTAGGTACCTTATTCTGTGCACCAACTTTATTAGCATTAATATGCCATTGTTGTTGAATTATTGTGTAGACATATGTGAGTATGCAAAGTTGAGAGATAAGAAAACTTTTCTTTATCTTTTAGAATCTAAGCTAGTTTAAAATCTATGAAAAGATGGCAAGGACCACACCCAAAAAATTTCTCTCAAAGAGTACCCATGGCTTGTGTCTACTCATAAACTTACTAGGCTATATCTCCAATTCTCACCTATAACACACATAGCACATACTCATCCATCACATATCCAGAGTACTTAGATATGAAACACACACAAACAAGCCAAAGATCCTTATTTGTACTAGTGTTGGTCAAGACTTATGGTCACTTCTTAATGTTGATTTCTGAGGCACCACTGGATGTGAATATTTTGTACAGTTCTTAGTGAAAGGGGTCTCTTTGAACTAGTTAATTTTCAGCTTCATGGTTGGTTGTGTATGCTAGCATGGCTTAGTCTAGAGAACCGCTTATAGTTGAAGTTGGTTTCTTCTCTTTGTAGAGTTGGTTTTGATTATCAACACTTTCCCTTGACATTGACTCGGTTCTTGCACTAATGGCAATTGAAACTCTGCAAAGTTTGGTATGGTTGGGGCCTTCTGTGAACATATTAGTTCCTTTAATGGTACATGAGTGTGATCTCCACCATGCTGAATGTTGGTCCCTTACTAGCAAAGTCTGCACTAATTAAATCTTCCATAATGCCTAATCCTTGTTTGTCAACTCCAGAAGTGGTTTTTTTCAATGGATTTCTCATGACAGGTCTTCAGTTTTGCGCTTGGGTTTGATGGGGAGGCCATTCGGCCAATATTGTGTTTTTCCTTGGAATTTAGCTTGTATTCCATTCGACCATGATGGGTGGGTTTTTGGGATGGGATAGTTTTAGCCAGCCTTGGTTTGTGCATGATGATGAATTCGGTCCAATCTCTTTGATGGTTCATTCGTCCAAATCAGGTCAGCCCATGTATGAGTCTAATTTGGGCAGCAAAGTAGGCTTATTGGGAGCTTGTATCAGGTCTGATTTGGTTTGGCCATGGATTTCTCATGACGGGTCTTCAGTTTTGCGCTTGGGTTTGATGGGGAGGCCATTCAGCCAATATTGTGTTTTTCCTTGGAATTTAGCTTGTATTCCATTCGACCATGATGGGTGGGGTTTTGGGATGGGATAGTTTTAGCCAGCCTTGGTTGGTGCATGATGATGAATTTGGTCCAATCTCTTTGATGGTTCATTTGTCCAAATCAGGTCAGCCCATGTATGAGTCTAATTTGGGCAGCAAAGTAGGCTTGTTGGGAGCTTGTATCAGGTCTGATTTGGTTTGGCCATGGATTTCTCATGACGGATCTTCAGTTTTGCGCTTGGGTTTGATGGGGAGGCCATTCAGCCAATATTGTGTTTTTCCTTGGAATTTAGCTTGTATTCCATTCGACCATGATGGGTGGGGTTTTGGGATGGGATAGTTTTAGCCAGCCTTGGTTTGTGCATGATGATGAGGTCGGTCCAATCTCTTTGATGGTTCATTCGTCCAAATCAGGTCAGCCCATGTATGGGTCTAATTTGGGCAGCAAAGTAGGCTTGTTGGAGCTTGTATCAGGTTTAATTTGGGTTAATATTAATGAGTATGGGTTTGGGTCATATGAGATCCAAAGTTATCCTGGGCTAATTAAGATATTGAGATCCTTTTCTTGTAAGGATCAACAAAATATTCTTCTAAAATTGAAAGGGAAATTCTTCCATTATTGTCCCTATTATTTAGGAGAATATTTAGCAACAAAGGAGGAAGCTTCATAGTCATGCAAGGAAATTAAATGGGCTGTCAGATCTGAATCCTAGACTTGGAAGGATTATTTAATGCTAAAGATTTGATTCTCCTAATTAAGAAAGGAAAATGATGGGCGACTACAAGGGGAATTAATTTCTAAGATTGTTTTTCATGCTTTGAAGGAAAATCCTAGTCCTACAAGGAAAGAAGATTGCAACAATTAAATTCCTATTCATATAAGATTTTCTAGCATCTAAATGACTTTAAAAGTTGGCTAAGCGATCCTAGAGTATCTAGGAAGGTGGATATCGGCCAAGGGTTATTTAAGCTAGAGAATTAAGATATATATATTTTTTCTTTCTATTATATGCAGCATCAACAAGCTACTATCCAGACTTGTTTCCATTATTATTTCTATGTTTGAGCTTAATTAATACTTTGGATTTTAGCTAAGATTCAAAGCTTGTCTGGATTAGGGTTTGAGCTTACTAGTAAAGGTTTTGGGTCAGTTTTTGTAAGTGGGTCAATTCAGTCCATAAGGGTAGATCCATTAGGGTTAATTTCTCAGAACTATTTAAACACGTGTTAAGCCTAAATTTCAGCACCTTTGATGAATAATACTTTTAAACTTTTTAGTTTTAATGTGAGAGAGATTCTTGCATTCTTCGGTTTTTAAACGAATTGAATTTGACTTATCAAAGATTAACTGGCATCATGCGACTTTATTTCAATAGTGCTGGTGTCTTGGGACATGTTTTCATTTCGTCACACTCTTATCAGATCTTTTTTGATTTTCCGGGATAAGATCTCAATCTTAATTGTGGGTTGCATGACTACGTGATCACAAGTTTCGCTTCACATGTCAAGAGTCAATAACTGACTCTATAATCGAAGAAGCAAACCTGAATTTGCTATCTAAAGCGAGCCTTCAGCCAGCCAAGCAACTGAAAGTTTATCCAACCAAGTCACATCCATCTTTGACTAAGGCATTGACGAATTGCTTCATAGCTAGAACCAATCCTAGAAAGGTTGCTTTTGCATTCCACTGAAAGAAGTATAAATAGGTCACCTGGCTTCTTTTTTGTAGATTGCTCCATTTATGCAGTAAGATGAGTTCTGTATTATTTTTGTATAATAGGCAGAAAGAGTAGAGAAAAGCGAAGTGAGCCTATGAGCATTTTGTTTGTGGTTTAGCACAATGCTCTAATATAATAGAAGCGTTTGGTTTCATGTCTTAACTCTTTGCACTTCTCGAATACAAATACATCTAAATTTCTCCTTTCTAACTTCTAGAGGGGACTATAACTTGATTGCTACCATTTATAGTTTTTTGGTGCTTCATTTATGTTCTCTCATTGTGTGATTTTTCTAGTTGGGATTCAGTTCATCAGATATTTTATGGACATCTGCATGGTTGGAGGGAGTGCATCAGAGACAATGTGATGATTACTCAGTATGGTTTGATATGTGCAACTAAATATGATTTTTTTAAATAGGTAGTCCTCAACGGATGGCTTCGGGTATACAGACATCAAAGAAGAGCACATGAAATGGTAAAATTTTCTTTGTTTATCTTGCTGGTTTGTAAGGTATTTTTGTTTCTGATTTTGATTCCTCAACCATGCCCCTAGCCCTCATTGTTCTGCTTTCTGTTGAAAACTGTTTTCAATGCAGATGGACTATGAAGTTGTTGAAGAAATTATATATGGTTTGGAATCTGGCATTTTGTTTGGGTATGATTCCCGGTACACCATCTTTGTTCATAAATTTGCTGCTTTTCAGTGTTGCCTCTATTTTTATAACAGTGATTTATGTTCAGCAAATTCAAAATTATCAGAACTTTGATGTGCCAGTTTGCATAAATAAAGTTGTCAGACTTAGATTACATCATTGAATGTGCAGAAGTTCATATTATTAGATGGATGCATGTGTTATGCCTGAAGGCTTCACCTACCAGTGCTATCATTTTAGTGTGTCATTGTCATTTAATCAGAATAGTAACTGTTGCTGCAAAATCAATATATCATTTATATGCATGAATTGACAGTTTATTTCTTTCAAGAAACTGTTCCTTGATGAATATACTTAAAATATTATTTCTTAAAGTGCCATTAAATTTATACCAAAATTAAGTATTGGTCCTGACATAAAAAAAGTTGTGAACTGCTGCTGTTATTCAGCTAGGCTTCAGGTCCTAAATGCTGAGTTGCACATCATATGCAGGATGGCTTCTGTAATATCAAAGATGGGATTTGTCTTCCTGGAGCAGGGTTTCTCCAGGATGCTAGTCCCTATATGCGTCTCCATCAGTATATGCTGTAGTGCAACGGGATTTTATTACCAGGTATTTTCAAATCAGCATCTAGATGTTCTCTCTAGGGCACCATCTGATCTCTTTTGACCTTTTCTCCACATAAAACTTGTTTTTCATATTTTAGATGTCCATATTTGTATGGGATTTCTGCTTGCCTCTCACTCATCTTAGAACAGAAAAAACAAGATTTCATTCCTCGCATGCATGCACGTGTCTTATTGATTTTCCAATTGGTTTTGCTTTGAGTGGAGCCAGATCCACTTCGCTCTTCCTGTTGAAGCTATCTGATTGTGTAGAAAAAGTTGACAGGTCAAACTGATATACGATTTCCTTCTGAACAGACTCAGGGTCTAAAGCATGGAAGGGCAATTGTGGTGTCTACATGTGCTGCCGTGGCATCAATAGTGACTGGTGTACTTGCTGGAATGCTTGCATTAGGAGAACAGTTGCCTTCAGCACCCACTGCTCGTTTTTCACTTCTACTTGGATGGTAAGCAAAGTTTTTATTTAAACCATTGCCCTTCTAAATTCAAGTATCTTGATATGAGCTTGATGCGCCAAGTCATGGTTTCTTGAAAGCAATATAATTTGATGCTATACCACAGTGAAGGTGACCTATTCGAGAGATTGCATATGGAAACCATTTATTTTAGACAATTTTGCAGACATCTGATTTAGAAACTTTGATTTACATGTTATTGAAATTTCTCCTTTAAGCATAAAATGATGGTTAAAAACTCGAAGGTAGTATTCAATTCTGTGTTAGTATCTTAGCTGAACTGTGTACAATATTAAAGTATCCTTCAAAGGCTCGTTTTGTAGAATTTGTACGTTCAGAAAACCTACACATACAGCAAACGTGCTTATAGGGATCCCAGCTAGGAAATCTGAGATATTGTCTTATTGCTATAAATATACTCTTTCATTGAGGTTTTCTGTATTGCAGGCTGTTTATCGTAGCAGGTGTGATTTTACTTGTTAGTTCAACTTGGCTGCTGCGGCATCTTCCATTGCGTCGCTTCATACGAATTAATGTTGATCGAAATTTCAGTCTAAGTCGATCAGGATCTCTCCGACTCAAGGATTCAAACCCAACTGCTGTTATCCATGCAGCAACATTGCATCATTTGATATCATCTCCGTCCAAGGAGAAGGCTTGAACAAAAACAATGCTTGCAAGTTTTTGGCCAATGCCTTGACAGTTTTTGGTCTACATACTTGTGCAGTCCTTAAGTGCTATTCATGCCTGCTCTTGTTGGGGGGTGTACATGTGATCTTTTTTTTTTTTTTTTTTTTTTTTTTTTTTTTTTTTTTTTTTTGTTTTTATCATGAAGGCATGAGATTTTTTAAATCATTTTGCATAAATAAAAATTTTCTACCAATCAAAATTTATCATATGGTATTTTTATTTTATTTTTACATCAAAAGATGAAATAAATGAAATGAAAAATAAAAAGGTTTGTATATATTTTTTTGTCAATGAAAAGTTACATTAAATGAGATATAAATATCTCAAATAAAATCAACCAAAAAAATAATATTATGTGGTATTGTGGAATGATCGAGTTTTTACAATTTCTATAAGTAGGTCTTTTAGATAAGCGGGGAAGAATTCTTGAAAATACAAAAAAAAAATTAAAGATAAGCTTTTTATGAAAGTAAGCTAAAAGTTTTAAAGTTTTTTTCATCTATAATTTAGAAGTTTTAAATTAAAGATATTCTTTAAAGTATCAAATTATTAAATTTTATCTTGTAATATCTCATTTTGTTTTGGAATACACATTCAAATTTTTCTTTTAACAAAGTATAAATTTTGGTTTGATTTTATAAATATATCAAATAATTATATATCAAATCCAATAAAAGAATTAGAAGGGTTGTTTTATTTTGGTGTAAGAATATTTTAAGTTGAGATTGTACCCGAGGTGAGTAAGAAAACCAAAAAAACCGAACTGTGAAAAAAATCGATTAAACCGATTAAAATTTTAAAAAAACCGATTGGTTCGATTTGGTTTCGGTTTTATAAGCTTAAAACTGAAAAAACCAAACCGAACAAAAAAAAAGGAAAAAACCGAGCAAACCTAGCTAAACCGAAAAAATTGAGCCAAACCGGAAAAAACCGAGTCAAATCGAAAAAACCGAGCCAAAATGATTTGAATCGGTTTTTGTCCTAAAAAACCGAACCGAAACCGTTTGGTTTGAACTGGTTTCGATTTTTTTTTAATTTTTCGGTTTGGTTACTTTTTTTTGATAAAAACCAAACCGAACTGAAAATGTCACCCCTACCTGACATATATTCTAATAAAAGCAAAAAGATTGGTGATTCAAGTTGCTAACATACTGTTGAAGATTCTTCAACCTCGCCATTAAAAACATAATTCATCGCTGAGCTGTATGCGCAAACTAAGTCGATTCTCAAGCTGATGTCAACATTGAATGCCATGGGCATGATGATGTGCACCAAAGACTGGTTACATGTTCAAAATGGGCTCATCACAGGGTCCAACGCAAAGACATTGAAAGAAGCATTGAATGTAGTAATTGTGCAAGTTTCGGCCAAGGCTAAAGTTGAGGATTCTTTGGAGCATCAAGAGGAGGCCTTAGTACATTTAATTCATATGCAAGAGGGACCCAATCCACCCTTATTTAGACCATGAAGTTTCAACAATATGGTTGCCAATTTTGTATCAGTTTCAGCTAACCTTTATTTTTGTTATGTTTGCGTGTGTTTTGTGGATTCCTAACTAGTTTTGAATTTTCTATTATGTGTCGGAACATTTATTATTTCCTTTAAATATTAGGATTTATTATTTTTATTTTATTTTTCTAGTCAGGTAAGGATAAAACACAACGAAAAAAACAAAAGAATCTAAGTTGACTTAGGAAACACATGTGGCGGAAAAGAGAAGCATTAAAGGCAACATCCTTTTCCTTCCAAAAAAAAGATAAATACTAGGTTGTGATTAGAATCCTATTCTAACTTGGAAACCAAAGGGGCGACAACTTCTCCTTTAACTACGATGATTGGGCTTATAGGTTATAAATAAGTCTTGTATCAGACCTATTAGTTTTCTTTTCATCTTCTCTTCTTATGACAAAACAAGACTTATGCTTATGGGCTTTATTTTTATTTTGTTAGCTATATAGCCTAAGGCTTATTTGAGCTTTATTAACACTTTGTTTTCAGCTAGAATCCAAGGTTTATTTGGATCAGGATTTGAGCTTACTAGTAAAGGTTTTGAGTCAATTTTTATAAGTGAGTCATTCGATTTCATTCCAATAAAAAAGGTGTCATGTATTCGGTAAGGGGGAGGGAATGAAAGAGGATCCCAAAGCAAGAATGGAAAAAACTAAGGTAATGCCGCAAGCATGAAAATAAAAGAGGGTAGTTGTGGTTATTATTCAAAAGTATATGCGAAGTGGTTAGTAAAGCATGCTTATTTGAAATCCTTTTTAGTCACTATGTCTATACAGTGTTGTTGGAGGCAAGTGTTGATAGGAATGGAATTCCAAAGGCTTAAACAACAAGCCTCTGAAACAACCATTATTCTTATTAAAGATTCGAGGACGAATCTTCTTGAAAAGAGAAGGAATGATACAGTTCAACTGATTTCTCATGAAAGGCCTTCGATTTTGTTTTTGAGTTTGATGGAGAGGCCATTTGGTAAAGATTGTGTTTTTTCTTGGAATTTAGCTTGTGTTCCATTTGGTCATGATGAGTTTTTGGCATGAGATAGTTTTAACCAACCTGGTTCATGCATGATGATGGGTTAGATCCAATCTTTTTGATAGTACATTCAGCCAAAGTAGGTGATGCGAACCTCGTGATCACGCAACCCACAATCAAGATTAAGATTTGATCCTGGAAAGCAGAAAAAGAAGAAGTGTGACACAATGGAAACCTGCCCCCAGGCACCAACAATATTGAAATGAAGTAGAATGATGTCACGAAGCCAATTAATCTTCGATAAGTCAGATTTAGTTCATTCAAGAATTGAAGAATACAAGAATCACTCTCACACGTTAAAACTAAAAAATTCAGAAATAATATTCATCAATGGCCCCTAAATTTTGGTTACATGAGTTTAAATAGTTCTTGAAAAATTAACCATAATGGATCTACCCTTGTGGCATGAACTGATCCACATATAAAACTGAAAAGCCCATAACCTGATCCAAACAAGCCTTGGATCCTAGCTTAAAACAAAGTTTTAATTAAGCCCAAACATAAAAGAAAATAATAAAAATAACTAATCTGTCATTAAATAGCACCAGCTCTTCTTTCCTTGTGTAATTGGGATGAATAAGGAATTTTTATAAGAAAATGATTTTGGAACATTAATGAATCGTTGCCATTATTAAAAATTATGTTTCAGCTCATTAAAGATTCTTGTGGAACTAGGAAATTCTCTAAACAAGTTGTCACATCCTTTTAGAAAAATGATCCTTGCCAAATAAAAAGTTCACAAGTTACAAGGAAGTAAATAACAAAATTCCTATAGTCTGTTGTGACCTATATCGCAAATCTTTTCCGAACTCCGATTCACCTGAAAATTTACTCCAACATAGACAAATACCTATGGAATCTTTTGGTAAATTTTCAGCTCGATCCAACTGTTAGATTTGGAGTTATGCTCAATAGTGTAAAATTAGACGATAAAAAATTTTACGCCAAAATCTGAATCTAACCTTGCTTGGGCCAGTTCTATCACTTTCACATTTATTTGTTTTCAATTAGTTCTGGTCCAAACAAAAGTTAGATTTGTAATTTCGATCAATTCTTCCTATCGTAAACTCTATTCTTGTTATGTCTTCGTCTTCTTCTATTTTTCGTATTTGTGTCATGTATTCAGCATGAGAGAGGAAAAGGAGGATTCTAGCTCAAGGATGGGAAAAACTAAGCCATGGTTTGGGGGTTTTAGAACAAGAAGTTGATAAGTGTAGAAGATAACTATGATCTTTTAGCTTCATGAGAAAATGAGGTACAATGCCAAAAAAATAAAAGACGAAGCAGAGGTGCTGTTACCATTTAAAAGTATGTATGCAAGTGGTTAGTACAATGTACTTATTTGAAATTCTTGTTAGTCACTACTTCCATACACTGTTGGAGAAAGGTGTTAGCAATAAGGGATTTTCGAAGGCTTAAACAAGAGGCTAATGAAGTCACTAATAATCCTATTCAAGATTTGAAGGAGAATCTTCTTAAAGAGGAAAGGAATCTTGTTGATACGATCCAAGCAAAATTAGATTTGGATTTTGACATAAAAGTTTTTACCATCCATTTTCATGCTATTGAGTATAACTCCAAATCTAACCATTGGATCAAGCTAAAACTTTACCAGAAGATTCCAGAGGTAGTTTTCTATTTTGGGGTAAATTTGCAGATGAATTAGAGTTTGGAAAAGACTTGCGATATAGATCAAAACAGGTTGTACGAATTTTGTTATTTACATCCTTTTTTGACTTGTGGACTTCCTATTTGGCAATGATCCTTTTTCTAAAAGGATGTGGTAGATTGTTTAGGGAATTTTTTAGTTCCACAAGAATCTTTAATGAGCTATAACATAATTTCCAAAAGTGGCAACGATTCATTAATGTTCCAGAATTCTTTTCTTATAAGGATTCTTTATTCATCCTAGCTACATAAGGAAAAAAGGGCTGGTGTTATTTAATGACATATTAGTTATTTTTATTATTTTCTTTCATGTTTGGGCTTAATTAATACTTTGTTTTGAGTTAGGATCCAAGGCTTATTTGGATCAGGTTACGGGCTTTTCAATTTAGGGTTTTTGAGTTAGTTTTGTATGTAGGCCAGTTCAGCCCACAAGGATAGATCCATTAGGGTTCAGTTTTTAAGACCTATTTAAACACATGTAACCTAAATTTCGATAGCCCAATTGAATATTACTTCTAAATTTTTCAGTTTTAACATGTGAGAGTGATTCTTGCATTCTTCAGTTGAATGAACTGAATCTAACTTATCGAAGATTAATTGACTTCGTGGTGTCATTCTACTGCATTCTAATAGTGTTGGTGCCTTGAAGAAGGTTTTGATTGTGTCACTCCTATCAGATCTATTTTGGCTTTCCCGGATCAGATCTCAATCTTGATTGTAGGTTGCGTGACCTTGTGATCACGAGGTTCGCATCAAGATATCTACTCAAGGTTCAGTAGGTGTAGGCAATGGTGTACTCTTTATTTTTCCTTTCCACATGCAATGATGCATTGCTCATAGATTCGTTGCACATCCATTTTCATCTTTAGCCAGTAGAAATGTTTATGCAATACATCAAAAGTTGTTGCAACCCTAAAATGACCTATTAAACTATCATTATGTGCTTTACAAACAACCAATTCTTGAAAAGAACTAGCAGGAACCACAATCGATTATCTTTGAACAAGTGACTATCCATCTAATAAAACTTCCCAAAAGCCAAATGTCCACATGCATTATATATTTCAACAAAGTCAGAATCATTAGCATTCAATGCCTTCACATATTCAAAGCCTATCAATCTAGTACTCATAGTGTTTAGAAAAACATATTTGCGCAAAAGTACATCAACCATTATATTCTCTTTGCCTTGCTTATCCTTGATTACATGAGGAAAAGTCAATGAATTCAACCCGTTTTGCATGTCTTCTATTCAACTTACCTTGTCCTTTTAGATGTTTCAAGGACTCATGATCTGAATGGATTACAAATTCTTTTGACCACAAGTAATGTTGTCATGTCTCAAGTGTTCTTACCAAAGTATACAGTTCTTTGTCATAAGTGAGATAGTTCAAAGTTGTTACACTTAACTTACTAAAATAAACAATGGGTGATACGATCTAGACAAGGTCAAATTCGGATTTTGACGTAAAAAGTGCACCTATCCAGTTTTACGGCAATAGTCATAATTCTTAATCCGACCGTTGGATCGAGCCAAAATTCTACGTGGAGTCTCCTGACATGTTCTCCTATCTTGGTTTAAAATTTCAAGTCAATCGGAGTTCGGAAAGACATCGAAATACAGGTCAACAGAAGCTGTACGAATTTTGTTATTTACTTCCTTTTGACTTATGGATTTCCTATTTGGCTAGGATTCTTTTCCTAAAAGGATGTGGCAGCTTATTTTGGGAATCTCCTAATTCTCTAAAGATCTTTAATGGGCTGCAACATAGTTTCCATGTGTGGCAAGGATTCATAAATGTTCAGAATCCTTTTCTTACAAGGATTCCTTATTCATCCTAGCTACAACAAGGAAAGAAGACTGTAGAATAAATTCTACCTTCATATCAGATTTCCTAGTCTATTTGGGACTTCTTAATGGCAACAAATCTGATCCTTTTATATTTAGGATATTAATTTCGGATTTATTATTGTTCTTATTATTTTCTTCTTAGTTTAGGGTTTATTTATATTATTTGGATTTAATTGTAAGTGGGCATCATATAAGTCCACATAAGGGGTCCATTAGGGTTTATTTAAGTTTAGAGTTAGTATAAATAAAGGCATAACCAGACATGTAAGTTAGACAATTCAGATTAATAAAACTTCTTGTTTGCCGCACTTTGTGTGTGTGTGTTGATGAGTTAATCTCCCTTCCATGGTTCTCTAAAGAACTGAAAAACGACTTCTCGAAGAACAACTGTCTTCGTGGCGTCATCCTTATACTTCTCGTTCGCGAATCAATATTCGTTGGGTGGGGGTTCTCCATTTCCAATAGTGGTGGTGCCTAGGTACAAGTTATCTTTGTGTCACACTCCTATCAAACCTGATTTACTTGGCTTTCCGAGAATTGATGTCTTTGCGTGTGGGTTGCGTGACCACGTAATCACGAGGTTCGCATCAATGTGTCTTTGATCCTACATTAACATAGTTCCTATTCCTAATCTAGATGCATCACATTCAATTTCAAATGCTTTTTAAAGTTAGGTAAAGTTAAACTAGGTGTATAGCATAATTTTTCTTTCAAAAGAGCAAAAGTCGATTCTTGTTACTCCCCCCATTTAAACCCAATCAAGAGTGCATCTAATGTACTAAAATCTTTCACTGTATTGGTCGATCCTATATGGCCTTAACTTTCTCCTCATTCATCTCAATACCTTGTGCAGTTACAACATAGCCAAGAAACTCAATTTTCTCCATGCAAAAAAGTACACTTCTTAAGATTAGCATCCAATTTCTCATTACGCAACACACTAAATACATTACACAAATGATCAAGATACTCATTCAAGTTCTTGTTATAGATCAGAATGTCATCAAAATACATGAATGTACCTCATAACCATAAACACACGGAATAAATGATTTATTAAATGTATAAACATGCTAGGTGCATTTGTAAGTCCAAATGGCATGACTAACTATTCATACAAACCATACTTAGTCTTAAATGTAGTTTTCCACTCATCACATTCTTTCATCCTAATATAATGGTACCCACTTTTCAGATCAAATTTAGAGACTATGCTTAAATCCATGTAAGTCTAACATGTCATCAAACCTAGAAATGTGATGTCTATACTTTATTGTTGTACTAATGGCTTGATAATCAACACACATCCTCCATGTTCCATCATTCTTAGACATAAGTAACATTGGCACAACACACAGGCTCATACTCTCATGAATGTACCTCTTCTCAATTAGCTCATTAAGTTGCCTTAGAAGCTCCTTCATCTCCTCAGAATTTGCTTATATAGGCTGGTCAATTAGGAATCGCAGCCCCGCATACAGGATGAATCTGTTGTTCTATTTCTCTCAAAGGTGGTAATCCGCTAAGGATATCTTTAGAAAACATATCTTCAATCTCTTGCAACAAAGAAACAATAACACCAGGCATAACATAATCAAGATCTGGATTTCAAGGTTAAGAATTTCGAGCCTATTTCTTGTTGTAATATTGTGTACAAATGCATTGCCATGAATATAGAGTTAATAGAGTGCTTTCTGACTTGGTTGGCCCATTTCAGTTTGCTTTTATAGAGGGGCATAATATCAATGACAACATCTCACTTTCACAAGAGATTCTTCACAATTATCATTGAAATAGGGGTCCTCCTAGGTGTTCATTGAAGGTGCATTTGATGAAAGCTTATGATTCAGTTAGGTGAAACTTTATTTTACTCGTTCTTCATATAGTTGGCTTTCCTCCCTGTATGGTTAATTAGATTAGCGAATGTATGTCCACTACTAGATTTTCGGTTTCTATCAATAAAGAGCTTCATGGCTTTTTGGATGGTAGTAGAGGGTTAAGGCAGGGATCTCTTTTGTCACCTTACTTTTTTGTTCTTGTTATGGAAGTCTTCTCACGGATGATGGGTCGGTTGGGTAGAGATCAGAATTTCAAATACCATTGGCGGTATGAGAGGGAGCAACTTACTCACTTATGTTTTTCTGATGATTTGATGATTTTTTTCTAGGCTGAAGTGGGTACAGTTTCCTTAATCAAAAAGTGCATTGACCAATTTCGGCTTCTTTCTAGTTTGTCATCAAACCATGATAAAAGTAGCATGTTTTTGTGTGGTGTTAAGCATGTTTTTAAAACTCCGCTTCTTGAGGTCCATAAAGAAAGGATTTGCCAGTCAGGTACCTGGGTGTTCCTTTTATCACTACAAAGCTCACATCTTCTGATTGCTTGATCCATGTGGACTACAAGGATGTAGGTAAACTTCAGCTTATTAAGTCCATCATCTTCTAATCCATGTTTTTACAGCCAGGGCTAGGACTTGAATGAATTGCACCATCTCATATGCAGGTAGACTTCAGCTTATTAAGCCCATCTTTTCTTTTCAAGTGTACTGGTCTTCTCTTTTCATTCTTCCAAAGGCTATTGTAATGAAGATCATATCCTTGCCTACGTACCTTTTTGTGGAGGGGTAGTGATCTTGCTTCAGGTGGTGGTCCTAAAGTTAATTGGGAGAAGATTTGTTTTCTAGAGGAGGAAGAAGGTTTAGGAGTTATTAATATGGAGGTTTGGAATAAGGTTGCCATGTTTAGACACCTATGGAATTTATGTTCTACACTAGGTCATTCTATTTGGTCATCTTGGATTCACACTTGATGCGAACCTCGTGATCACATGGTCACACAATTTTCATATCAATAAACTTCTTTGCCGCTCTTGTTTGGTGGGATAATCTCCCTTCCTTGGTTCTCTAAAGGACTGAAAATGACTTATCGAAGAACAACTATCTTCATGGCGTCATCCATATACTTCTCGTTCGCAAATCAATATTCATTGAGTTGACGCGTTTCCAATAGTGCTGGTGCGTAGGTACAAGTTATCTTTGTGTTACACTCCTATCAAACTTGATTTACTTTGGCTTTCCAGAAATTGGTGTCTTTGAGTGTGGGTTACGCGACCATGTGATCACGAGGTTCGTATTATTTGATATCAGAACTTGGCTCCACTAATCAGGTTATATCCTTCTGAATTTTTCATTTCTTGTTGTTTCCACAAAAATTCCTTAATGTTCAATTTCTTCTTCTCCTTGATTTTGCAGTATATCAAAAAAAATACTTAGTTATTTTGTTTGGTTCCAGTCCAAAATATATCAGTAACTTCAAAAACAAATAAAAAAAATAGTCATCCAAAAAGACATCTATTGGTTTCTCCCGCAGAAAACTAAACAAGGGAAAATTAAATCAAATCAACACAACATTAGCTCAAATTTGAGAATCTGATTACTGGGGGTCCTAATCACACTATATATTGATTATGGGGTCAATTGGATATCGTTTGCTTTGGTTTTTAATTTCAGGTCTAATCAGGTCTGATTCATAACGTTTTTGCATCAGTATATTTGCCTTATCATAAATTTCTCAAACTTTATATTCTGTCTATTTGGGTTGACATCACACTATATCTAAAATGTTCGACATCATTTACTTTAGGTTCCAGATTCGGACTTAACTCGTCGTCAATGAATCTGTTTTGCATCAACTTTTGAAATTCTCTTTCCTTCTGTTGTTCTCATTTCTTGTAGTTTATTTTCATCAATCCAACATATTTGGGTGTTGTTTTATCATTTTGCATATTTTATTTCTGTTTTTATTCGAGTTGAAGAGTTTTGTTCATATTTCGAATAGATTCGCTCGCTACTCGCAGCGACTATCATCACAATTTTGTTTTCTAGTTTTTATTTCTTCTTGAGTCATATATATGTATTTGGATTGCACTGCCTATTTGGTATTGGTTTCAGTTGTGCAAGAACCGCAAGAAGGTGAGACGAGAGGTGTGAGCGTCTAAGGATATTAAGAGTGTTTGAGCAAAACACGAGCGATGTGAGGATTTTTTTTACCACCAACCAATTTTTACAGGTTATGTCAGATCAAAACAACACACCATCCCCTCCCGATGTAAACTTAAATTCCAAATGCAAGTCATGACAAAGATGATGGAAAGAATAAATTCCGTGATGGGGAACATGTGTGACAGATTTGATAAGGTGGGAAAACAGGGTAATGTGGCTGGAACATGTACCCAAGACTTGAGAAAGGTTACGGCTGAACCGAAATCAAACAATGATAGTGGGGCCAAAAGGCCAAGGTGGGCTGATTATGAGGATTTTGAGGAGGACGTTGATGATATTGTTGATAGTGGTTTTAAGGATGAGATCATAAGCCATCGGGAAGGTTTTTCACAGCCTAGAAACCGAAGGGATTTCATGTCTTTTTATGAGGTGTTATGGCAAAAGAAAAGGAGGATTCAAAAGGAAAGGTGGTATCAAATGAAGAGAAATAAAGAGATTAGTGTTCTAAAAAAAGAATCCAAGAGTCTATCCCGTATTATAGGTGAGATGAAGCAAGAACTTGATGTGTTAATGGCATCAATCAATGCCCAGCAAGCGTCAGAATGAGAGGAGAAAATACACTGCAATGATGATATACAAAATTGAACGGCTGCTACTTTCATCCAAAGTAACTCCAAAGGCTTCAAAACAAGGCTAAGGAATTGTCCATTCAACTTGTTGGTGCTTCGAGGACAAATCATCTTGAAGAGAGAGGGAATGATATGATCCAGGAAAGGTCAAATTTGGATTTGGATGTAAAATGTGCAAATATCCAATTTTACGGCAACAGTCATAATTCTCGATTCAACCTTTGGATTGCGCTGAAATTTTACGTGGAGTCTCCTGACATGTCCTACCTTGGGTTAAACTTTCAAGTCAATCGGAGTACGGGAAGGAATCTCAATACGGGTCACCAGAGGCTTGCGAATTTTGTTATTTACTTCCTTTTGACTTGTGGACTTCCTATTTGACAAGGATCCTTTTCCTACAAAGATATGACAGCTTGTTTTGGGAATCTCCTAGCTCTACTAGGATCTTTAATGTGCTGTAATATAATTCCAAGTGTGGCAAGGATTCATAAATGTTTCACAATCTTTTTCTTATAAGGATTCCTTATTCATCCTAGCTACAACAAAGGAAAAAAGCAGCAATTTATTCTTCTAATTAAGTAAGGAAATTGGCCAGATCTTATTCCTAAAGAGAGAAGGATTATTTAATGCTTTCCCTAACTTAGGAAGGAAAATAATTAAATCAACAACAAAGGAGGAAATTTGTTTTTTTATTGTCCAAGTTAAACAAGGAAATCCAAGCTAATCAAGGAAATCAAAGGGGGGAAGCAACACGAAATTTCTAAATCAGATTTCTCCTAATTTATTTGGGACTTCTTAAGGGTGACAAATTTGATTCTAGCATATTTAGGATGATAATTTTTGGATTTTTATTATTTTTATTATTTTCTTCTTAGCCTTTGGGTTATTATTACTTATTTGGGTCAGTTGTAAGAGGGCTTCATATAAGTCCACCTAAGGGGGTCCATTGAGTCTAGAATTAGTATAAATAAAGGCATAATCAGACATGTAAGGTTACACAATTGTCAGATCAATAAACTTCTTCTCCGCATTTGTTGTGTGTTGGTGAGATAATCTCTTTCTTCGATAAGTCATTTTTTAGTTCTTTACACAACCAAGGAAAGGAGATTACCCACCAACACACAACAAGTGCGGCAAACAAGAAGTTTTATTAATTTGAAGTATATAACCTTACATGTCTGGTTATGCTTTTATTTATACTACTCTAGACTGAACAAACCTTAATGGACTCTTTATGTCGACTTATATGATGCCCACTTATAATTAAACCCAAATAATATAAATAAAACCTAAACCAAGAAGAAAATAATAACAATAATAATAAATCCAAATTTAATATCCTAAATATGATAGGATCAGATTTGTTGCCCTTTAGAAGTCCCGTATAAACTAGGAGAATCTAATCTGAAGTTGCCTTCTCTTTAGTTTCCTTGTTTGTAAAGTATTCTTAGCTGACTTGGAAACTTATTTAATGATAGATTCCTACTATAATAAGGATAGAATAATTGTTTCCATAACCATAAAGATTCCTCCACCTTAATATGGAGTCCATACCACATATGAAAACTATGTTGTTGCCAATTAAATATCCTTGCAAGACTAGAAAATTCCCAAAATCAGTTGCCACATCCTTGTAGGAAAAGAATTTTAGCCAAATAAAAAATCCACAAATCAAAAGAAAGTAAATAACAAAATTTATATAGCCTTTGTTGACCAGTATTGCGCTGCCTTCCCGAACTCCGATTAACCTGAAATGTTAACCCAAGGTAGGACAACTTGTTAGGAGACTCCTCATAAAATTGCAGCCTGATCAAATAGTCAAATTGGAAATTATGACTATTGTTGTGAAACGGGATAGTTGCACATTTTACATCATCTTGGAAGCCGAATTTAAAGAGAGAGGGTGTTGTCCGGCCGAGATCCTTTGTTCCTTCTAGAACTGAACCACCAAAGGCTCAAGTTGATGTCCCTACTGGTGCCAAAGGTAAATCATAAACTCAACCTAAATGTACTCATGATGTTAAATGTTTCAGGTGTTAGGGACATGGACATTATGCTTTAAAGTGTCAAAATAAGAGAATCATGATGATTAGAGGTAATGGTGATATCAAATCTAAAAGGAACAAATCTGATTGTGAAAGCATGCCACCATTGGAGGATAACGATGGGTATAAGTTAGCATTCTGGTCGAGGAGTCCTTAGTTATAAGGCGAACACTTTAGGTTCAGGTCAAGGAAGATGAAACTAATCAACAAAGGGAGAACATCTTTCATACGCGTTGCTATGCACAAACTAAGGTGTGTAGTTTAATTATAGACAATGGAAGCTGTGTTAATGTTTGTAATACCACCCTTGTTAGTAAACGGAATTTGTGTACTCTTAAGCATGCTAAATCATATAGATTGCAATGACTGAATGATAGTGGCGAAGTGAAAGTGACTAAACAGGTTACCGTTCCATTTTCGATTGGAAAGTATATTGATGAAGTTCTGTGTGATGCCAACCAATGCACATAAGTCACATCATAGGTTAAAAATAGGTATGTCATTGTAAAAGATGGTAAAATCATCACTCTTATACCTTTTACACCCTAACAGGTGTATGATGATCAAATAAAGCTAAAAAGTGAGCATGAGGCATAAGGAGAGAAAATCAAGGTGAGGAACAAGGGGAGAGAAGACCATCAGATTCGGAAATTGATGAGGTTTGAACTAGGTGATTGGGTTTGGGTGCATATGAGAAAGGAAAGGTTCCCTGAACAAAGGAGATCAAAGTTGATGCCTCAAAAAGATGGTCCTTTTCAAATCGTAGAAATGATTAATGATAATGCCTATAAACTAGATCTGCCATATGAGTATGGTGTTAGTGCTACATTCAATGTCACTGATCTTTCTTTGTTTGATGTAGGTGATAATTCGAGGTCGAATTCTTTTAAGGAGAGACGGGATGATGTGATCCCAACACTAAAGGATTCATTGCAGGTTTTGGTTGGTCTAGTTACAAGGCTTAGAGTTAAGAGGTTCAAAAAAGCTTTCAAATCCCACCACCAAAATCCATTGGAGGTTCCAGTTGGTCCAGTTACAAGGCTTATATCTAAGAGGTTTAAAGAAGCTTTCAATTGACTTCTTCAAGATATGTAGGTTAAGGGGACTTTAAGAGGATATTAAATAATGAGGAGCAAGCCGTGATTAATATGATTCATGTTCAAGAGTGGCTTGTTGGTGGAACCAAGATCGTTACACAAGGATTGGAAGAAGAAGACTAGATTCAGACAGTTTGACCTTTCGTTACTCTTTTGGTCATAATTGGAGATATTGGTCTCGCAATTTTTCTATTGTTCTACATTTTCAAATATGGAAATATGAAGAAGTAGTGAAGTTGCAAAAGAGTGACTGAGTTCTCTCCTTAGGGCTTCTTATGGTTATTATGGACATGAATGTCTCAGGTTAGTATCTCAAACTCAGAATTGAATATAGCTCATTTCGAAGTTCATTTGCTTGCTGGTTAGCGAGTGGTGTTGTCGAAGCTAAATCTCCTTTGTTCACCGTTGCTCGTCACCATTTTTTAGTATGTTTCTTCTGAACCTGTTGTATATCCTGACCGAACGGATCGTCATTCCAATCAGTGTGCTGGGAGATACACGACTCGCAATTCTGTATTTTTGTTCTTGAAATATAGAGAAGGAAAGCAGTTGCATCATATTTAATCTGAATCTAGTTGTTTATGAGATTAGGTTGCTTATTAGTGCTTCTTGGACTCAGTTTTTTTCCTTAGAACTTGTTCTATCTAGAATTTGTATGCTGCCATAATGTCTTTGTGTTCTGATGTCAAATCTGTTCCAATGGTTACCTCTGATGTTGAACAACACAATGGAGTTAAATCTGGACATACCTTACGATTAGAGCTCCAAGATATTATAAATAGTCATGGTATGAAGATTTCTCAATTTCCTAATGTTAATCAAGCTGATTCTGAGGTGAGCATTGAGAAACATTCTAGTCTCCAAGCTTCTCATGTTGTTTCAGGAATGAATCATGTGTTGGGTTCTAAAGTTGATGAGTTGAAGGTTGGGTCTCAGCAACAAGAACAACTAAACCTTAGCCCTAAATTGAATTTTTTAAATGCTTTGAAGGGTTCTGATGTTGATGAAAATAAGGGTTATGAATCCAGTTTGTAATCTGCATTTTGATCCCCCCACAATAACTGATGGTCGTGTGACAGTAGCTCCTCCACTTGATGTGTTTGAGGATGGTTGCGAACTTTGAAAATCCACCCTAGTTGGTCATTTCGTGGGTCAGAAATTACCGTATCCTGTTGTTAATTCTATTGCCAAAAGAATATGGGGCTTTTATAGTCTATCCGAAGTTTTATCTTCGGATAATGGTTTCTTCCTCTTCACTTTTGATTCTGTTGATCACACCACTAATGTTCTGGAAAGAGCCCTATGGCACATGGCCAACAGACCTTTGGTGCTTAAACGTTGGCAACCGAACATGCAATTTTTGAAAGATGATCTGGTTAGAGTTCCGATATGGGTTCAGCTGTATAATGTTCCTCTCGAGTATTGGACTGTTAAAGGGTTAAGTTGTGTACCAAGTGCTATTGGGGTTCCCCTTCATACTGACCTTACTACATTATTGCGTAAAAGGCTTAGCTACGCAAGAGTTTGCGTTGAGATAGATGGTTCGAAGACGCTGGTTAAGGAATACGACCTTCGCTGTCCAAATGGGTTATTCATAACAATTTCAGCTGATTACGAATGGATACCTTCAAGGTGCAATAATTGCAATGTTTTTTTGACATACCACAGCGATATGTGCTACTAGTAAAGTTGATGATCTTACAATGGGGGTAGAGGGTAAGAGGAAAGTAGGAGATGTGAACTCTAAACCTGCAGATAATAGGCAGAATCAGTTTCAATGGCAGGTAGTTGGTAAACGAAATAAGGGTTTTACGAGTGGTGAGAATAGTCATTTGGCATCTAAAGAGCTTAATTGTAATGAGAATGGTTGTTCAACATCTGCTTTACATATTTTTGATTGTAATACAAATGATAATGCAACATTAGATGTGCCCAATGCTGATTGTTATGAAGATGGAAATCCTACCTCTCCTCTTGTTTTGAAGAGTTTACGAGAAGACATGGTGCTGGAGGAAAGGGCTGCATGTACTTCTTTAGATCAAAGTTTAGCCGTTTGTAATACAACTGCTTGTGCAACCATAAACCCTGTTAGTCATGAGGTGAATGGTGATACAGATAAGGAACACGCTGATAAGGAGTCGTTGTCACTGATCCCAACAAGTCCGCAAACTCCAACTTCATCTGACGGGGAAACTTTTAATCAGTTAGCTAGTAAGGCTAGAGACTCTCTAGAGAAAAAGAAAACGGATAAAACATTAGTGGCGTGATCAACAGAATCAAAGTGAAGAGGAAGAAACCATTATCTGAAGATAAAACTTCGGATAGACCATAGGAGCCCCATATTGTTTTGGCAATATAATTAACAACAGGATACGGTAATTTCTGATCCACGAAATGACCAACTAGGGTCGATTTTCAAAGTTCGCAGCCATCCTCAAACACATCAAGTTGAGGAGCTACTGTCACACGACCATTAGTTATTGCAGGGGGAGCAAAATGCAGATTACGAACTGGATTCATACCAAGGGACATCCTACCCTTATTGTCATCAACATCAGAACCCTTCAAAGCATTTAAAATTCAATTTAGAGCTAAGGTTTAGTTGTTCTTGTTGCTGAGACCCAACCTTCAACCCCATCAACTTTAGAACCCAACACATGATTCAGTCCTGAAACAACATGAGAAGCTTGAAGACTAGAGTGTTTCTCAATGGTCACTTCAGAATCAGCTTGATTAACATTAGCAAAATGAGAAATCTTCATACCATGACTATTTAACATATCTTGGAACTCTACTCGTAAGGTATGTCCAGACTTAACTCCATTGTGTTGTTCAACATCAGAGGTAACCGTTGGAACAGATTTGCCATCAGAACACAAAGACATTATGGCAGCATATAAATTCTAGATAGAACAAAGTTCTAAGGACAGAAACTGAGTCCAAAAAGCACTAATAGGCAACCTAATCTCATAAACAACAAGATTCAGATTGAATATGATGCAACTGCTTTCCTTCTTTATATTTCAAGAACAAAAATACAGAATTGCGAGTCCTGTATCTCCCAGCACATTGATTGGAACGCCAATCCGTTCGGTGAGGATATATAGCAGGTTCAGAAGAACAACATACTAAAAAAATGACGATCCAACGGTGAACAAAGGAGATTTAGCTTTGACAACACCACTCTCTAACTAGCAAGCAAATGAACTTCCAAATGAGCTGTATTCAATTCTGAGTTTGAGATACTAACCTGAGACATTCATGTCCATAATAACCATAAGAAGCCCTAAGGAGAGAACTTATTCACTGTTCTGCAACTTCACAACTGCTTCATATTTCCATATCTGAAAATGCAGAACATTAGAAAAATTGCGAGACCAATATCTCCCACCTCGTCGATTAGAACGGAGATCCGTCTGGTCAATGTTTAGAACAGGTTGGAACGAACAAATTAGTCCATATAAGGGGTTCATTAGGACGATCCAACGGTGAACAGAGTAGATCTAGCTCCGATATTGTTTGAGTTTAATTGTAAGTGGACATTACATAAGTCCATATAAGGGGTTCATTAGGGTTTATTTGAGTTTGGAGTCATTATAAATAAGGGCATAACCGGACATGTAAGGGTAGACAATTCAGATTAATACTTCTTGTTTCCCACACTTTGTGTGTGTGTGTTGGTGAGATAATCTCCCTCCACGAGAACTACTGAGAGGGAACGAATTATTCATATTCAAATCCAAACAAAAGTGACATCTTCTTGAGCGGTGTGTTAAATGCTGAGAGGGAACAAATTATTTATATTCTTGGGTTTAGAGAGGGGGAGCTCCCTATGAAATATTTGGGAGTACCTCTTCTCTCGTCCAGACTAAAGGCTA
>Ga0325411_1000209_pt1 | contig 58461 bp, 21 predicted proteins | sample PopdelMetagenome_13_FD_206181 | JGI IMG/M metagenome (GOLD analysis project Ga0325411, IMG submission 206181) | Populus deltoides microbial communities from Bellville, Georgia, United States - Xylem-PdIQD-R4 | ecosystem: Host-associated > Plants > Phyllosphere > Stem > Wood/Secondary xylem... | reverse complement strand
TTTCCTATTTTCAGAAACATCAACTTCCTCTGACATATGATTTCCATAATTATATGCTTCGAAGCATGGAGGAGGAATTCCGTAATATTGTTGGCATCAGGTAATACCCTAATGACATTCCTTGAATTAATGTGCAAAATATTATTGTTACTTGAGCCAATTACTTTTTCCAACAGTAATTTTTACTTGCATGATTATGTCATGGTAATAATGAGTATATACAGTCTGAATGATCAAACAAGCTAATTGTAAGTGTCAGAGTACTGCATTATAGCTAACAGAACGAATGTGAGCTGTATGCTGCATTTCATGTTGTCTGAATGCAATGAGCAAGATAATGAAAATGTTGGCAGTCCAAGCAATTTTTGTCTGAAGACCGCTGTCTTTATGCTTTATCAACATAACTCCTGCAAAATAGCAAGTCATATTGATTTCCAGTGCTTGGGCTTCTTTTGCAGTGTGCCTCTGTGGATTTATGGCATATGTTGCATTTTCCTCGAGTTTCACGGTAATTTTCCATAAGTCATGATAAGGTAGTAACTGAAGAGCTGGGACAATATTGTCTCTGGAAAACACGTAGGACAGTTATTCAAAATTCAACCACGCCTGAAACTTGTTTTTCTAGAACCTCCCAGTTGAGCTAACTCAGCCTTCACTGCTTAGTAGAGAAAGAGCTTAGCAGTTCTGCTGACGCAACCAAACACCATCTTAGTTGCATATAACTTTGTTTTTCTCTTGTATCTTTGCAACTCCTGCTTGCTTCATTCCTGAAACCTTGAACTATCTGTTTTTTGGTTCAGGAACTGATCTTTACTTTTGGCTTTCCTTTCTTCCAGCCATTGTAAGTCCACTAAGTTCCACTTTCAGTTCCTTCCCGTACTTGATTGTTCTTAATAGCCCATTTGATGCCGTTCTTTTCCTTCTTGATGGGAATGTCAAAGTTAATCCTGCTAATTGGTACAAAACTGCACCGGGTGGTGGTGAAATTGGCTGTTGAAATTATGAATTCATTTCCATGGCTGGGAAACCGTCAGTTCAACCTGAGGGATGAGCTCTTCTGGTTTGGAAAGCCTAGACTTCTTCTGTGGTTGATACAATTCATATCATTTCAGGTAAGTGAAGCAAAAACATTATACAAAATTTGTGTTGCAGAATCAAAATCTCATATACTTTGATGACCATTACTGTGGCAGAACGCTTTTGAGATGTCAACATTCCTATGGTCCCTGGTAAGATTTTAATTCTCATTGTAGCACAACAGACAGTTCGATATCACATAGATATAGGCTAAATGTTGAGGAGGGGAGTCTCTAGCATGCAGCTATGCTACATAAACTTTATCAGATCTTCTGCATGACGAATTCTTCATATCTTGGCTTCTTTAAAATATCTGCTTATTTTGGGCTTCATTAGTCTTTCCTTGATATGGAAAAAAGTCTTCTTTTCTCACTTATCGTATGTGATGCTGATAATGGTTCCTGTTAACAGTGGGAAATCAAAGAGTCTTCTTGTTTTATGGACAAGGAGACGTACATTGCTATCCGCTTGGCTTGCGGGTAAATTCTTTAATATTCTTGTTAATCCAAACATTTTAGATATATATCTGATCAAATAAATTTTATAGTATTGGTGCCTTTGTATTACTGCAGGGTGGTCACACAATTCTGGTTTAGCTTTATCACGTTCCCACTCTATGTAATCATCACACAGGTCTGGTTTAGCTTTATCTTCTTTTGGTTCCTATCTATTTCTAGGTCTCAGTTCTGAAAAGGTTGCTTATTTTTTTGTTACAGATGGGAGCAAAGTTCAAGAAAACGGTAGTATCCGAAAATGTGAGGAAATCACTGCATGGGTGGCAAAGGAGAGTGAAGGCCAAGCAAAGTTCATCTACTCCAAACCTTCTGGCTCTTCCATCAACTACATCTTTGGGGTTTTCGATGACAGATAGCAAACTCAATACCAACTTTAGCAGCATAGGCAGGAGCTCCTCGAGAGTCGTGGATAAATCAGCAACCTCGCAACATCAAGAGGCCTCTACTTCACAAGCAGTTACTAATGGAATATCAGAAGATAATGAAACGCTTGAGGTTTCACTTGGTTCTGGTACTCCTTGCTATGACACTTCTAGTGATGAAGACGATGCTGGTGTTTATGATCATGGTCTTTAACGGGTATGCCTCAATACCCGTTACCATTTGATCCCTCGTAATTTTAGAATTAGAATGAAAATGGGTTGCAAGTGGTGAGACTGCAGTCTAACAAACAACTATGGATCAATACATCTTTATAATTAGAAGGCAGGGGGTTCTGAAGGAGTTTGGCCTGGCAGAGCTGTGCTTCTACCAAAAGAGTTGGTGATGGCAGCAGTTCTAGCACACACAATATTCATTCAAATACAGAATCCGTAGCAAAGATGCTTGTGAAGATGCATTTCATAAATCTTGCTGCAATTCGCGTGCAGAATGAATACCAGTCGATGAATGATTTCGGCCTTTGTGCGAGAGGGTTTTCTTAGCATAGGTTAAATAGTGTGAGGTTGGTATTTACAGTGGAAGGAAAATCTTATTAATTACTAAGATTATAGCTAATTTAAGTTAAAAGGAACGAGGTAGACCTTACTTAGAGTCTATCAAGTCAATCTTCCTTGCTTGGATCCATGTCTAATAAAGAAAAAAAAAATATATGGATCAAAGCATATGCATCCTTATGTTCAAGAGGGAAAAAGCTGATTGAGGAGTTGTTTTTAATATAACAAATGTGATAAATTTTGAGAGGGTCTGTTTCTTAGGAAAATCTCAAATTTCTTTGCTAGTACTATACATTTAAATGAATATTTAGTCACAACTGTGTTTAGTTTAGTTTAAGTTATTTTCTAGTTTATTTTTCATAACATAACTAAATACTGAAAAATATTTTTTAATTTATTTTTTTTTACACCATTAAATATCGAAAAATATTTTTCCAGAATTTACTTTCTTCGAAACTTATTTTTTTTTAAAAAAATTATTTTCTAGCAAACAATAAACGAGAGATATACCTAATTCTTGATTAATATAGATAAATTCACACATGTTATCTTCAAGAATATCAACTATTATTATTATTATAAACATATTGGTCATGGAAAGTTTAACCTAATTCTTGTAAGGTAGTAGCATTTCCCATCATTTTCTAGCACTTGCGCTGTCTGCATGTGGGTGGTGTTTGATTAGTATTTCGAGATGAAAAAAAGAGAAATATTAAATATATTTTTAGAATAATTTTAAATTAATTTTTGAATTTTCTTTATCCTTTCTATTCCAACTATATTCATTTATTTTATCTCAAGATCATAATCAGTCACTATCATGATAGACTGTACTCCAATTAATAATCCCAACACCCCCAGGTCTTTTTTCTTTGCCGTCCTGTGTTTTTCTGCTATCAAATTCCACAGAGAAAGCGACACGCACACTGATAATTAATTTGTGATATTTGATCACCTTGATTTATTGCCATTCGTTTGAGATATACAAATTTGATATAATGTATAGATATACCAATTCCAAAATACCCTAAAATCATTAATTAATTAAAAAAATGAAGACCAACCAAATCTGGAAACCAATCTATATTCTTAGAATTTACAAGAAAAAACAACTCCCATCAAATTTCTTTCATAGAATGAAACCAGTTCGTTGTTGTCTAGGCACTGCTTCTAAGTTCCAAGTTCTAACTAGGAAGAAAGCCTTGACTAAATCAGGAAAGCTATACCTTCCTCGAAAACAAGACTTTCTTAATAACTGATATATCTCCAACTCTAGATGATTTGTCACCTTTGACTTTTCACCTACCCTGTGCCTCTAGTTGAAGTGCTGATCAATCAGCTAGCGATGATCAATATAGATTTCTATCTTTTGAATCTAATTAAGGAAGTGATGAACATTCTGATGATACCCGTGTATTCTAAAAACATTTGTTTTTTTTCCTGCTTTCTTGTTTTGTAGCCCCAGGAGAAGAAGGATGAAGACAGACAACCATAGGAGGAGAAGTGATGTTTCTGTGATCTGCCAGGATCAGGATCTGTTGTCAGCTTATGGGGAGGTGCTTCCAATTTTAACGGCATCAAGCCAATCTATCAAAGCTTGCCACTCCTCGAGCTCTCAGGCTGGCTTTTGGATCAACAGTTCTCCTGCAGGTCCGGAAGCCCTTCATTCTGGCTGTACACGTGCACTTCAATGGTTCAATCACGAGAGGGCACCTGGACAACAACAGACATTATACAGTTAGCAAGAATGTGCAAAACATGGAACTGTGTCTTCCCTGTTGTTTCATTATCCAAGTGAACTTTGGAACAGTAGCTTGTATCTGGTTTTGATTCGTTCTTGCGGCATGAATGTTGTACTTTCTCACTTTTGTGCGGAGCGTGTGGCTCACGCCGACCATCATTGTTAACTTTCCTTGAGTTTTGTGAATTTGTTCGTGTCTTTAAACTCTTTCAAATGATACCAAACGTGTCACATCAAAGGCAAGTCCACCTGTCATATGTGGCTCACGTGCAACCATCGTTTGTAGCTTTTCTTTATGTTCACATATTCGTCTCGTGAAGCTTTTTCTAATTATATCTGTAATATTATCATCAGAGCTTTGATGATGTGATTATGAGATTTTTTTTTTTAATCTTCTCCCATCTAAAATTAGAATGTGCACTTTTTAAGTATTGTTTCTACCAAACTATACTATTTTTTAAAAAATTTATCAGTACTAGTTTGCTATTTTTTTTTTAAATTATAAAAATTTATGCTTTAATACACACGGTTGTATATACACCTTAGTTATTTGGTTCGTGTTTTGTTGTGAGCTAGAAATTTTTTTTTCCAATAAAAAAAATACACACATAGGCTTTTCCGATGTGTCTTTATATAAAAAAATTATAAGTGTAAATAAAAACACTCATTTATACATGTAATCAAATAAATTAAAAATTATGTGTGTTAATAAATTAGGAAAAAATTCATTAACAATAACTAAAAATAAAACTAGAAAAATCAAGAGATAAGTATAGATCAAGATATTTTATATCACAAAACATGATATTTACCTGATTGTACTTGCTGAATTTATTTATTAAATTAATTTTTATTCAATCAAATAATAATGGAAATAGACGCATGCATTAAATTGATTAAATAAAATAAAATAAAATAATATATTATGCAAGGTTGAACATATTAAAAATATTATCTGAAAGTAAATATTTTTATTTTAAAAAATAAAGTTAATCTATGCAAAAGATTAAAAAATATATAAATGAATCAAAATAATTTTTTAAAAAATTAAATACACACATCTCCATTAAAAAAAAAATCTCTATCCAAAAAAGGTTAAATAATCAACAAAAAAATAATCAAAGAGGAGGGGTATAAATTGAAACACAAATTTGAAAATTATTTAAAAAGAGACATTAAGAAAAATTTCAATTAAAAAAAGGCGATATTAGAAGAAAAAACAAATAGCCTAGGTGTTGTGGTTTAACTCGTCAAACCTATGATCTAGATTATAAACTCAACTAGGTTCAATATTTTTTTTTCTTCTTAAATTTATATTTAACCTAAAAGAAAAAACCACCAAAAGAGGGCAAAAAAACGGCCCATATGTGTCTGGGCCACTGTAATGAAGAGCCCAGGCTCGTGGGTGGGCTTTCAAGCCTAGGCTCGCAAACGTGTGTTTGTTTTGTTTTTTAAAAGGATGAAAAACCTATCATTCACCTCTATTTTTTGTAAAAAAAAAAGTAAGCAACACATCGCTAGTGAAAGTAGATAATGTGTTGTTTACAGGCCTAGATTCCAGCCACCACTATGATGATTGGAAAACCATGGCAACATTGTTTTTATCCAAAAAAAAAACACATTTTTAAAGTTATTTTGATAATAATAATAAAAAACTTCACCAGAACCCTTAAAACACCTACAAACCAACCCATTAATCAAAATACTCAAAAATGATCCAAAAGCTGGAAATCAAAATGGGTCAGTTTTGGATTCCTTGACTTAGATATGCCTTTTCAGTCAACATTGAGATTTTAAACAACCACCATCAAGTCCTTCTCATCTAATTAAACCTGTGGACACCAAGAAACACCATTTTGGTTGTAGTCCTTCTCATCTAATTAAACTCGTGGACACCAAAAAACACCATTTTGGTTGTTGAAAATGACGTAAATTATGACTTTTTTTTTTTATAGCCGGAGCTCGGTGACCTTTATCTAATCAGGAACTAAAAAATAATATAAATAAATTTTTGTGCTAGAAGTGATTTTTAAAGATTTAAATAGACTTAAATTATATAAGTTGCATTATTTGAAAGGTCAAGTATATAAGTGTATTTATCATAAAATTTCTAGCACGTCATTTATGCTTGACGTATTTTTTATTTTAATTTTTTTTTCTTCTAGTTTCATAATTGTCTAATAAATGAAAAACAGCTGGCCTTCAATTAATACTCTATCTCATAAAATAATACTTTGAATACCAAGATAAATTATTAAAAAATGTGGAGTGAATCTACATTATTATATTCTAGGAGTGCGTGAAGAGTGTCCATCTATAGTAAAAAAAAAAAAAACTTTTATTGTTTTCTATCATAAAATAATAATACACACAAACACACTCTTTCTTAAAGGCTATTATTTAAATAAATCAAAGTTAGATTTCGATCGTGCACGCGTACTAATATCAATCCATCCAAAGGAAATGAAAGGTCGGTAGTTTCTTTCGGCTTGGCGACATTACACTTGAAAGAACCCCGGATTTCCTTTGCAACGAAGTTTTAGCGCGGGAACCAAGACAGTTTATCTCCCTGTGTACATAATTACCCCCCACGCTGAAAACATATCAGAAGAAGGGTCACACGCACAAAAATGGCATCTCAAAACCCTAATCAAAATTCGTCCCTCTACCCACAAATTATCCAATCAAAACCCGACCCTTTATTCACCTCCTCCTCCCCATCTCCATCCTCAAATCTCTACCCCAAAATTGATCCAGAAGACCTCGTCGAAAACCTTTTTCCTGGACATGATCATTCACAACACGAGTATCCACGCGCGCAGTCACACACTCAAGCGCCGCCCTCCGCCCCACCGGAGGTTGTTGAGGAAGTCTTGATAAAGATCGCAGGTGCTATTGTTAATCTAATTGATAAAAACTATAGTGTAGAACTCGCTTCCGGCGATCTCTACATCGTGAGGCTCAGTCAAGGAAATAATGTCGTGGCTGTTCTGGCCCGTGTTGCTGATGAGATCCAATGGCCATTGGCTAAGGATGAGGCTGCTGTTAAGCTTGATGATTCTCATTATTTTTTCTCCCTTAGATTTCCTAATGAGAATTACTCGTCAGATTCGAGCGACGAGGAGGATGATAAGAGGGAGAAAAGGGTTGATGGGGAGAATATATTGAATTATGGATTGACGATTGCGTCGAAAGGGCAAGAGAGATTGTTGTTGGAGTTTGATCAGATCTTGGGGAGTTATAGTTGTTTTTCGGTGCAGAAAGTATCGGAGAATGCTAAGGAATTGTTGGGTGGAAATGCGGCCAAGGATACTTCGCCGATGGATATGAAGTTAGGAGGGGAGAAGAAGGAGATTATGGAGGGGAAATGTGCTGCCTATTGGACTACATTGGCTCCTAATGTGGAGGATTATAGTGGGACTGCTGGTAAGTTGATTGCTGCGGGGTCAGGGCAGCTGATTAAGGGGATTTTGTGGTGTGGTGATGTAACTATGGATAGGTTGAAGTGGGGGAATGAGGTTATGAAGAAGAGGATGGACCCGAAGGAGAAATCAGAGATTAGTCCTGCTACTTTGAAGAGGATCAAAAGGTGTGGAGATTATAATATGATGCTGGTCTATCTGCTTTTCTGTCTTTGGTTACTGTTTTTACCTTGAATTTGCCTGATTTTCTTTCTTATTGTGTGGTCTTCAGATTGTAGTCCTTTACCTTGAATCATATTCTAGATTAGAAAGCAGTGGATGTAAAACTAGTGTGTGCTTTCACATGTAACATGGTTATAGCAAAGAAAACCGGGTTTCTACAGTTCTTCTGATTGGTATTGTCTTAAATCAAAATAATCACTTCAAGGATACCTTAGTTTGCGTATGCATGCAGGGCTAAGAGGGTGACAAAAATGACCGAGAAAGTAGCAAATGGGCTTCTCTGTGGGGTGCTGAAAGTATCTGGATTTTTCACAAGTTCGCTTGTGAACTCAAAAGTTGGCAAGAAATTCTTTGGCCTTCTGCCAGGGGAAATTGTCCTTGCATCCCTTGATGGATTTAGTACGTCTATCATCTTGAACCTTAATATTGAGTGTTTATTGTATAATAGATAAGGTTGAATGTGCTTTCTTTACTCCTAACTGCAGCTTTACTTTTAAATGTTGGTAATTTCTGTGAAAGTTGGATCACTGCACCTGCTTCATAAATCAACATTTCCCTTTTTTTCTGCTAAATTTCTGTGGTTTTTCCTCTTGTTTCCATTACTTGTCATATTGTTGAGTCTCTGGTCACATATTTCTCTAGGTATGTTTGTAAACGTTGATAGAAAAAAGAAAGGGAATAATATACTGAAACTTCTGCATAGAAGTATTTCTGGAGTAATTTTTATTGATGGAGATCATTACACTGATGTGAAAGTAGCTCCGCATTCAATTAGTTTACACGGATCAGATCAGTCTTTTAGATAAATTTTGCAGGTCTAAGGTAGATGTGGACAATAACATAGGAGTGATTATGGCCAATTTCGGCTTTAACCTTAACAGATCAGTGCATTAGTTTTCTCCTCGTTGAGGTTTATTCATCATAATGAATGGGTAACAGATTTTAGGCAGCAGTTTTATTTTCTATCCATATCACATAAGGATGAGGTGATATGAATTTTCCTGACTACCATTTATTAAATTGACACACGTTGTTGAATGTTCAAGTTGTCTGTTCATTGTGATGGCTATTCTACTGCATGCATCTTGTCCGATTTCAATTGAAAAATGCCTCATATTTTGGTTGTTCTGCTAGCTAGCTAGATTTCAGGTCTATGGTACAACATTGAATTGTGCTCTCTTGAGGCCTTTAGCTCTCTGTTTCAACATAAAGTTGAATATATCTCAGGTCAACATTGAAACCTACCATTTATTAGACAGTTAACAACATTGAATGGATGCATGGTTGGGAGGTCACAAAGGTTTCCATTCATGAATGGGAATTGGACCCAAGAAAGGGATGTAATTTTGGACTGTTGGATTAGATTCTGTTCTTGAGATGGTGGGTCATTATCTCAATGCCTTGACTGTCCATTGGTAGATATGTGGAGACTGCTATCAGTTTGCCGTTAATCCCCACGTTAATGCTGTGTTTTTTCCCTTCACTGGAAAATCATGGAAGTTCATTTCCTATTCCTTCATTCTTTAAATGCCAATTTTGACATTGCTATATTTTTTGAAAAAGAAAAACGAAAAAAATAATTTTCATTAACTGTGCTTGTCTGTTAGGCAATAAATTTGTTCAGCATTGAGCTTTTGCTGATCAGATATATATGATTTTGTTTGTGATCTTTCTAGAGTGAACTTTTATTGGTGATTTGCACATCTGTATTGAATCTCCCTCTGTACTTCATCGTATTTCCATTTTCATGTAAACAGACAAGGTGTGCGATGCTCTTGAAGTAGCTGGACGAAATGTGATGTCAACATCGTCTACTGTGACAACTGAACTTGTCTCCCACAGGTAGAGTTTGCATCAAAGATGAAATGGTGACATGTATAAAAAATCAAGGAACTCTTCAATCTAACCTGACTCTCTAACTGTTTATTAATGAAAGGATGGATAGCAAAAATTTAGAGTCCTATCATAAGGTAGATCTGTTTGGACAGACAGTATGGAGAGGTAATAGGTTTTTATTCCAGTATGAGTGTCAAGAATCATTATATCTTTTTGCATCATCTTTTAATCAGAAATGACGAGAGTATAAACTTGGCCTGTAACCTGTTAACAATTATCAGCATGTGATTGGAGAACCAATTATACAATTATGCTTTTTGTAGAAACTGGGCCTGTAACCTGTCAGCAGTTTTCAACACCTGTTTGGAGACAAAGGAAACAAATCATACAATTATGCTTCATGTAACTGTTGTGCGTTAATCTCATTGTGTCTGGCATTCAATAGACTGAGTACTCCCAATATCAATATTATCTTAAATCAGTAATGGGTTCTTTTGGTGGCCTAAAATCTAGAAAGGCACCTGAATTGGACCAAATCTTTTGTTAGGCTATTGGTCTCTTGTTTCCTTGAAGTCATGAAGTAAGACATCGACTTCTCAGGAAGTTTTTTGATACCACAATGCATTCCTCTGAAAAAGCAGTGGTATGTGTGTGAACGAGGTGTTCAATGTAAAAGAGCTATAGCCCTTGAGGAGGGGGGGTGGGGGAAGAATTGAAGTGTGAAGTTATTGTATGTTGCTCTTGCAGGTACGGTGAAGAAGCAGCCAAAGCTACAAATGAAGGGCTTGGTGCTACAGGGCATGCGATTGGGACTGCATGGGCTGCATTCAAAATCCGAAAGGCATTTAATCCAAAAAGTGTACTGAAGCCCAGTTCACTGGCCAAGTCTGCTGCTAAAGCCGCCGCCGCCGAGATGAAGGCAAAAAATTCCAAGTGACTGGGATGCTCCAGTCTCCACTTTTACTTACTGTTAAGATGCGACATTAAATAGAAATGTTGTTTGTCTGTAGCTGGATTTATTTATTAATTTTATATAATTTATGTAACAATTCATAGCAAACACGATGTGAAATACTAAACTTGAACATGCAGCGCCGGCTTTTCTAAGGTAGCTCCTTTCCTGGATGGGTTCTCAGCTTTGCAGGTGCGTTCTGAAATTACCATAGAATTGTTCCACTGGCTTCGCCTCCGTGTGGCATTTCGAATGTAGGAATCTATAACATTTTGGAAAGGCATTTTCATTTGGCAGATTTGAAAATCTGTGGCCCTTTTCTGGGTTATCAGTTCACTATTGTTCAGCTCGCTCTTACAATCATTTGAAGATGATTCCACAAACCATTCCTGAAGATATATCGTAATTAAACAAGTTACAAGCAAAATGTATCCTTAAAAGATTCATCGTGTTCCTTTTTCCAAGTGCTAGCCAGTAGAATTAGTTATACACCATTCTCTTCTGCGGATATTCTCCAAACCCTTTAAGCTCTTCCCACGCATGTAGCCAGGCAGGAAAATATAGGTGTGTGGTGATGTGTGGACTGCCATTGTTCTCATTGCGTCTTTGGACAAGTAATCATAGTATTATTCATCAAAAAAAGGCACTCTCTCTCTCTCTCTCTCTCTCACACACACACACACACAGCTAGCTCTTCAAGCTCCTGGAAGACGAATTTCAGACAAATCCACTGGTTCATGCGAGACAGACTGACACACAAAGCATGCCTTGTGCTTAAAATGGCCTTGGAAGTCTCAGCCTCTTCATGGCATTGGCATGGCATCGGCGTTGGCATCAGCATCCACCTTCCTATCCTACCATTTGTGTGCCAGTCACTAATCAAATGGTGGGTCATATCCTCAGAGTGATCTAGGATTACCAATGAGATAACATATTTGGGATAGCAATTAACAAACAAACCACACCGAATCGTGGTGGATCCTAACAGCTCAGGAAGATTGCCAAGCGCACCATATTTTCGGACACATCACCAGCACAAACAAGTCCATTACCTTTCCTACTCCGATAATATTTTCTTATGGAGCACCATCGTGGAAGGATGGACGTGACTCTGGTAATTCAACTTTCAATTGGCACCACTACCTCGCTCGCCATGACCACACGAACCAAAAGCTTTTTATGTCATAACAAACGAATCATGTTTTCTAGCATGCTAACCAATGATATATCAAACGGTTCATGCATCTGGGCTACGGCCTTCTTTTGCTTGATTCTCTGTCTGATCCTGATAACGAGTTGTCTCAGATATTTTACTCCACTTGCATTTTTTCTTCTTCTTTTTTTTTTTAAAAAATGTTTATGATGAACACAGGAGTAGGTGATGACCCTGCAGTCCTATCCTATCTTACTAGCAGGAACTATACTTTCTCAAATCAATAACACAGACAGATTAATTCTAGAAATTATGATCATTGAACTTCAAGGGAAGAAATGTGCCACTGGCTAGTTCCTCATAGTGGAGCTCAAAACAGAGTACGACAAACGTGATGGTGTGCTGTGGGCACTGAAGCCATTGTCTGCTTTAAGGCTAAACTCATGACCTCATCTTCTAGAAAAGTGGTTGTTGAGGGAAAGCAAGCCATAATCTACCGTACCTTCACATTTGAGCATGGGAAATCAATAATATTGGTGGATTAGTGAAGTGGAGTCACAAAATCTTCGTTCTAGAGGATGAAGTCAAGCCAGAGAGAGAGAGAGAGCACGCCCCTGCTTTGCGTGTAAATTAATTATCTATAGCCGTCCTCACACTCGTCTTTATCCATGATGGATTGATGATACCAGCTACCCCAACTTGAACAAAAAACAACGTTATCGCCAGCTTATATTTTCACTACCCCTTCTTTAAATTCTTTTATCCTGGGCTTTAATGATTCTATGTTCGATCCCCCGATACCTAATTAGTTCAACTTTAGCAAACTATTTCTTTTAATTAAAGAAAAAGCCTGCATGTTTACCTAATTGTTCACGTGTTGTTCATGGAGATCAAGTATTTTTTTCTATGCATCCGCGCGTGCGCGCACACAAACACAAATGCTTGCGTTGTCAATGCTTTTTTTATTATTAAGAGATTTTTTAATATGAACTAAAAAATTTCCTGTGAGTTCAATAAAATAAATATAAATTATATATCTGATAATAAATTTGTTGATTTTAACCAAAGATTGAGTCAGAAAACTAAGATAAAAATATTAATTTTTTAAAAAAATTAAATATTTGTTTCAGTTTGAAATTAGATTTTGAAAGTTTTATTTGGTTTAAAACAATAAAATTTAATTTTATTTTTCCAAATCAAATCTTAACTCAACGTTAAAATTTATTTTGAACATTGCTGAGCCCTATATAAAATCAACTGAAACAAAACATTAAATATAATCCCAAATAAATTTAAAGTGAAAGGATTAGATTAAAAATAAAACAGTCACGTGACAATAAAATTAAAAAAAAAAAAAATTACTTGTAATCATTGCAACCCACAATAAATTATATTTTTATTATAATATTTCAACCATTTCGTATTGTATTGCGTGTTAATAATTCCAAACACCAAAACCAAAATATAGTTGTTAAATGAAAAATAAAATAAAAAGAATCCAAATAAAAAAAAGGTTGATGTTTGTTAAATGAAAAAGAAAAAGGACCATATTAAAAAAGAAAAGAACTTAAATGAAAACAAATAAAATTAAGATAGTTCACTCATACGAAGTGTTTTCTACCTGAAAAGTTTTAATGTGAAATCCTTTCTTTGATATAATATATTGAAAAACATAGTTTTATAATATAGTTTGTTTGAGTACAATAAAGTTATATAGTATTTATCGTACCGATTATTATTTTATGAAACCGTACTATAATTTTCCAATGAAAAATAAAAAAGAATCTAATAAAAAAAACAAAAATCATAAAAAAAGCCTGAGATTTGCTAAAGGAGAAGCAAAAGACCCCATTTGGATGGAAAAAAAATAAAAAATAAGAATAAATTGAATGAAAAAAAAATAAAATTGAGGTGTTTATTAATCGAATTGATAATAATATTCCAGTAGAGTGGGAGAATTCGGTAAAAGCAAAACTGTGGTGTCTCAAATGGCGGAAGTTACCGTGAGAGTCAATTAACAAATAATTACATGAAAATATCACACTTGATTTGAGGCTCATCCTTATCACACGTAAGCTCTTTTGTAGCCCTTTTGCCATTTTATTCTTGTCTTTTGGAATCCTTGCCTTTTTTTTTTTTCTTGAAATTGCACACCGTTCCTTTCTTGTGGTTCAGCATATTTTTTTTTAAATATATTAAAATAAAATATTTTTTTATTTTTTAAAATTTATTTTTAAATTTAGTATATCAAAATGATTTAAAATACATACTAATAATAAATAATTTATTTTTTTAAAATATTTTCCACGGCAAAAATAAACAAAAACTGTCTCTTCAACTAAACCAAAATGGCACAACATTTTTCCACCGCAGAAACCAACAAACGGTCTTTTCAACCAAACCAAAATAGCACTTTATTCCTGTCTCTTTTTTTTTTGGGCCTGCAATATTTAGTCACCTCAGTAGAAAGAGGCGAGTCCACTCCACTGCGCTCAATCTCGAATCCACTCTCCAACAATGGACCAATTCCAGGAGTCAATGGTGTGAAGTACGAGGATGCCATCTCTTTCGGTCTCTATCCTCCTCCAGTAATTCTGGCATGAATTGGGTTGTATCCTCCTCCAGTAACAGCAGTGACTATCATGTATGAACCCTTCAATATTGGCTCAAATGCTAATCCAGAACAGTTGTATTCTTAATGTTTTCCATCTGAATCCAAATGTTTGTTTAGAGATATCCAAAAGCTATTTGAAAAAGAAATATAAATTTGAATCTCAAAAGGTCAAGAGCACTACGGGCCTTAAGAATGTGCCACCCCTCTGTCACTGTTGATAGTGTTCTTCAACTTCAACAGTGCCCATAATTTGAGGCATTATTTCCTTCCTCAAAGAACAAGATATATAAAGTGCTTTGGTGTTTTAGAGGCTGTACGCATGGAATGAAATGTTCTAGGTCCAAGCTGACCCTCTCCAACACAAGCAATTTTCACCTCAAGAAACATGACTGGCTTTCCCACATCTATCAAAGAGTTTCACCCATTTTTCTTCCCTCCTCAAGCTTAAATTATCAGACCACTTTACTGTTTGGAATGTACCGAGGGCAAAAAAGAGGAACAGAGTTGAGATAGGTGGCAAGGTTGTTGTGGACGAGGAATAAAAACCCACTTTAGAAAATGTGCCTTACCTTCAAGAGGTGGGGAATGACACATGTACCACGGCATATTGAACACCACACCCCATTAATCATAGACACTTACAGTCTCTCTCTCCTCCTTCTGTGTCTCTCATGCAAAGACAAAGCATAAGTTCTTGCTAATGTATCACACTTTATGCTCTTTTCAGATATGGCAGAGGAAGGAGATCGTAGGAACTACTATAGTGCTACTAGTTCTAATAATTGTTCACCTCCTATAGGCACTGACACACCAATAATGGCAACTCCTTTGAGGAAAGTGTGTGCCAGAATTCTGGGTTTCGCCAGTTCTTGCAGAAAGAATACAGCTCCTTACGGTAGAAGGATTTTCTATAGAGATGTTGAACAAGATGAGTTCCAGTATGGAAACACTCACTGTCTCTCCTCTTACTACAGTGTTTTTGTAGTTCGCCTGGCTATCATGGTTGGTCTATTCTCTCTCTTTCTTTGTACTGTTGTATTCCTTATAACCTCCATCACAGAATTATGAAAAAATCAATCAAGTTTATTGATCAATTCAGTAACATTAGGCACAAGAACATTGGGAGAAATGGGATAAATTAGCAATGGTTGTTTAGTCCAGATGGGGAAAGTAATGACGACTCAGGTTCTAATCCTACCCTTGCTATATAAAGAACTGGAAAGTGAAATTGAAATGGAATTCATTGCCTATGTCAACTGGATAAGCCTTTCTCTTCCAAAATCCTTGCTTCATATTCAATCTTCGTTTATGTTACATGATTATGGTAAGAAACTATGAACTGGCAATCAGAGAAGTTTTTTGTATGCCAGAAACTGCTGTTTTGTCAATGAGCACGTTGTCAATTTTCTGTTAATGACCTTTTGCAGGCCATGCTCGCAATTTTGATTGGTCTGCTAACAATACTAACATGGCATTTCACAAGAAGCTATACAAAAAAGTCGTTGGATACCTTAGCTTCTGGCCTTCGATATGAAATTCTGCAACGCCCGATACTAAGAATGTGGAACATTTTGAATTCCACAGCTGAAATAACTGCAGCCCAGGTTAAGCTATCAGAGTATGTAATCAGACGGTACAGCAAGCCGACCAATCAAGCAGAGCAAGTGGAGGTTGTTGAGTTTATGATGATCTTAAAGTGCTGCCAAATCTGATTATAGAATTAGTCGCTGGATTATTTTGAATTGTTGTATTTAACTCGTCTTTCTTTCTGTTTTTTCTACAGCTGTATGAAGTGATGAGGGATATAACATGGGCACTGTTTGCCAGCCGAAAAGCTCTCAATGCAATAACCATAAATTATAGAAATGGTTTTGTCCAGGCTTTCCACAGGGATCATAGGAGTAACAACACATTCTACATCTACTCTGATCTTGTGAACTACTCAATCAATGCCAAGGGACCTTATGATACAAACATGTTCTCGTCGCATCAAGCATGGGATGATCAATCCATCCACAGTAACTTTTCAGCAATTTGGTATCGTGAACCACTTGATCCTATCTCAGGTGAAAAGAAAGGGAAAGCAAGTCCAATTCCACCAGATGATCTTATCAATATCGCAGGCCTTTCACAAGTACCTGATGGTGTGGCTTCATGGCATGTGGCAGTAAGCAAGTATACAGATTCACCTCTGCTTCAAGCAGCATTGCCTGTGTGGGATGCTTCCAATAAAAGCATCGTGGCCGTTGTAGGTGTTACTACTTCTCTCTACAGTGTTGGCCAATTGATGAGAGAGCTTGTTGAAGTCCATAGTGGATACATATATTTGACCTCTCAAGAGGGTTATTTACTGGCAACTTCCACAAATGCTCCTCTACTAACAAACTCAACAACAAGACCAAATCTTATAATGGCTGTCGATACTGAGGAACCAATTATAAGAATGGGAGCTCGATGGCTGGAGAAAGTCTATGGAAACAAGTTAACTCCAGGTCAAATTGTTCAAGTGGAGAACGCAAAACTTGGCAACCAACAATATTACATCGACTCGTTTTTTCTAAATTTAAAGAGACTCCCTATCGTAAGTATCAACCCGACTGATGTTATATAGAATTGAATTTCTTTTAAATTCCTCATTATGCCCAAGTAGAATGAAAAACAGACTAAAATGATCTTGTTAATTTTATTTGATTTTATGCTTATTGTTCGTCTTAGCATTTAGCAAGCTACTACAATTTGTACAGGTGGGGGTGATCATCATTCCAAGAAGATATATAATGGGAAAGGTAGATGAGAGAGCATTCAAAACATTGGTTATACTCATTTCTGCATCTCTATGCATCCTAGTCATTGGATGTGTCTGCATTTTGATTCTCACTAATGGAGTATCAAAGGAGATGAAACTAAGAGCAGAACTGATAAGCCATCTTGATGCAAGGAGAAGGGCAGAGGCATCAAACAACTACAAAAGTCAGTTTCTGGCTAACATGAGGTAAATGACTTCTTGTCACAATAGGAATCTGTTTATGAGCTTAAATATTCAATTAGGCCCCTCAGATTTGGATGACTTCCACAAAGTTTGAGTACCCTGAAGATGTTTTTTGTTCTTGAGCATTAACGGAAGTAAATATTCGTTTCATTTTTGAACTACAGTCACGAATTGAGGACTCCTATGGCTGCAGTGATTGGCCTGCTGGACATTCTTATCTGTGATGACTGTCTCACAAATGAACAATATGCAACTGTTACGCAGATCAGAAAATGCTCCACAGCTCTACTCCGGCTTCTTAACAACATACTGGATCTTAGCAAGGTGAGATACTAACAATAGCCAGGCAATTGTGAACACTTCTAACAGTGACAAAGATGTTAAGATGGTTGCTAAACCAACACAAACCAGAACATCCAATGCTCAATAAGTCACAGAAAGTCATTTTCACGAACCATTTCGAAATTATACAGGTTGAATCTGGAAAATTGGTTTTGGAAGATGCTGAGTTTGACTTGGGAAGGGAACTTGAAGGACTTATTGACATGTTCTCTGTTCAGTGCATTAACCACAATGTTGAGGCTGTTTTGGATCTCTCTGGTACGTGCTTAATAATTTTCACTGTTCATTAACTATCATGTATCAATCACATGATCATTAACCTCTTTCTATTTCTGATGTTCATTGCTATTTACATTTTCTGTATGCAGATGATATGCCGAAATTAGTTCGAGGAGACTCTGCCAGAGTTGTTCAAATATTTGCAAATCTGATAAGCAATTCTATAAAGTTTACGACAAGTAAGTTCATCAATTGCACTGCTAACTTTCCTAGATTTTATCATGCGTACCAGAAAACTGTAATTGAACAAGGGACAAACTCATCTCATTATGATCAAATAACAATGTGTATTCAACTTCATCTTGCATAACTTAACTCTCAAAAATGACTTTCAGCGGGTCACATTATTCTGCGTGGTTGGTGTGAGAACTTCAATACATATAATGACGCACGGTTTCATCTAGATCAGAAGAAAATGCGCTGTGCACCTAAGCCAAAACTTAGGCAACAAGGGAATCATACGAAGAAGGCCTGGAAGAAGGACAACAAAACGATTCTTTGGTTTGAAATTGATGATACAGGCTGCGGTATGAACCTCAAAAAATGTCTGAAACCATATAAAAATCTCTTCCATTTATGTAGTATTTCTAACAATGTTTTTCTGCGTATCTGCAGGAATTGATCCAAGCAAATGGGAGTCTGTATTCGAAAGCTTTGAACAAGCTGATCCATCAACAACTCGATTGTAAGTAGATGAAACAAGTTTTAACTGGCCACAACTGGTTTGATTCATCGATTGAATATTTTACCTAAGTTGTATTGAAGTTGATACTTGATAGTTGAACTGCCAAAATAGGCATATGAATATTTTAAGCAAATCTAAGATCCATAACTGAATTTCTTACATATTCTGGTTTCTAACAATTCTCCATTTCAGGCATGGCGGCACTGGTCTTGGACTATGCATAGTTAGAACTTTGGTGAGTAAAATCCACATTCATATAAGATTCCGAAGCATTAAACAGAAAATCAAATTAAATATGCACACAAACAAACAAAGATTCCCGGACTCTGCAAAGATTATCTTTAGACTACCAGCTGCATGCCTAAAACTTAATTAGATAAAGGTCCTAGTAATGTTTAGGTACTCGTGTACAGCTATTAACTAATATCTTGCAGAATTTTTGAAGAGAAAAATTACCATCCTAATCCTTTTTATGCTTCCAAGTCTATAGCAGCTTACTGTGATTGACTTCTTTAACTTTTCCTAATTGTTGGGGAGGACAGGTTAACAAGATGGGTGGAGAAATAAAGGTTGTGAAGAAGAATGGATCCGGAACTCTAATGCGACTATATTTGCTTCTCAATACAGCTGCAGATGGTGCAGACCTACAATGCCAAGTAGATTTTTCCAGTCAAAATATCGTGGTGAGTAAGCTTGCTTTTTAAAAAACAAATTGTAAGCTTCTTCTTCGTCAATGTTTTGATGATATTTTACAGATAATGTTTTTTAAAAAACACCCGGGCTTGTTACTCTCTCCTCAGCAATCACCAAATCCTGCGTGCTTATATTTCATAACTGTAATTGTAGGTTCTGTTGGCACTATATGGCAGCATGGGCAGAGTTATTATGTCCCAATGGTTGCATAAAATTGGATTGGCCACTTTAGGAGTTTCTGATTGGAATGAACTCACACAAGTTCTTCGGAAACTCTTTTATGTCAGAAGACGTGAGAATGGCTTTGATGTTAATTGTTCTTTGAATGAACCATTAAAATCTGAAGTGCTTAATATTGAAGACATGAAGGACCCTATATTCATCATAGTTGTTGATATAGGGTTGCTTGACTTGAGCACAGACATATGGAAGGAACAAATTAACTTCGTCGATAAATTCTCTGGAAAAGCCAAGTTTGCATGGATGCTCAATCATGATACTTCAAATGCAATAAAGATGGAGCTTCGCAAGAAGGGGCATTTGCTGATGGTTAATAAACCGCTTTACAAGGCCAAAATGATTCACATTTTGGAAACTGTCATAAAGGAGAAAGATCTTGAGAATCAAAAGGAAAGTTCGAATGCTGCAAGAGCTACGACGAAGGATGGTGACATGCATGAATGTCTTGAGATTGATTCCACTCATTTTGACACTGCCAGCTCTGAAGAATCTGATACGGCTGAAATGGGCAAATCCAATTCTCCAAGCATATTTCATCTCAGAGAAAAACAAAAGGAAACAGAAAAGATCGCAACTGAATCACAGTGCCAATCATTTAAGAAGTGCTTAGTTGAATTGGCTGATGTTGATGCAGAAGCAAGAGAAGATCCATGTCAAATTAGGCCCAATTTACCAAGTACCCTATATGGAAAAGATATGCTAGTCTGCAACAAGCAAGCACCCTTCTCAACTGCAACTCAAAATGAGAGTTCTAAACACGAAGAACGAATTTCAGAAAGCAGTAGTCATAAAGAACAAGGCAATTCATATTCAAGCAAAGCAGGGAATCAACAGAAGGCTCTTGATGGCTTACGGATTCTGCTTGCAGAAGATACTCCTGTTCTTCAGAGAGTTGCAACCATCATGCTAGAAAAAATGGGGGCTAAAGTTATTGCAGTCGGAGATGGACTGCAAGCAGTAGAAGCTCTAAATTGCGTTTTGAGTGAAAAGGATCTCAAAAGGGAATCCCCTGGAGATGATGGAGAGAGAGGTTTACAAACTGATATTCAGGAATCCCCACCATATGACTTGATCCTAATGGACTGTCAGGTAAGAAATGATAACAGAAAGTGATAAATTTGTTCTGTCTAACATTGATCATGCACTTAAATTTAGTCTATAAACTAATTCTGATTGATTTTGTGCCAGATGCCAAAGATGGACGGTTATGAAGCAACAAAAGCTATAAGGAAATCAGAAGCAGGAACTGGCTTCCACATTCCCATTGTTGCATTGACAGCCCACGCAATGTCGTCAGATGAAGCCAAATGCTTGGAGGTTGGCATGGATGCTTATCTAACAAAGCCAATTGACTACAAGTTGATGGTTTCCACCATTCTATCACTCACTAAAAGAACAACCTAACCTTTCTTGTCACTTGCCATGCAAAAGCTAACCACAGAATGGCAGCACTATAAAAGCAATATAACATGCTAGTCAAACGTACAAGTATATATTACCCCTTTGTCCTTGTAGTTTTTTAGATCAAGGGTTTTTGTTTCGTTTTCAAGTTCTTGTTTGCAATAACATAATAGTTGTACAGCTTGTAACTCACGGTTTTAGGCCCTTGATTTTGTATTGCATGCAACTTATAGAGTTAAGAATTCCGAAAAAAAGAAAAGACATGAAGATCTATACTTAGTCTCTCTGATTCAAGAAAGGATGATACTAGAATTAACATCCAATCAATCAGATTTGGTTGTTCTCATGTTTGAAAGGAACATGACTAGTCGAGTTCCTTGTCGGACATGAGAGAATTCGGAAGGTGAAAATGAAGCACAAATGTCGACAAACAACACCATAATGTACTTCTAGTAGGTACGCCATGCCTGCCGACTTAAAGAAATGATGTCACTTTGGTCCAGATAGAACAGAAGGCAGCAATCGAGTAAATTCTGCAAACATTGTCTTTAATAGTGGACTGGATAATTTGTAGTCTAGGTTACTTTCAATTTCCATAACACCTTCCAAAACATCAATCACAGCTGAAATAGAACTGCTAAACCACATCCTTCAATTTTCCTCAGAAAAACTCTCCAAGAATTTGGAGGGAGTTGGGCAGGTAGAAGCTGGTAGATTTATATAAACTCATAACATAACAGAGAAAGTGTGTGTTTGGTATTGCGATAGCTGTTGTGGTTGTGGTTTGAAAAAAATTGTTTTATAAAAAGTACTTTTAATTGAGGTTGGTTTGAAAAAAATAGGTATTTGGTTAAAACTGTGGTTGAAATTGAGATTGAATAAAAAGTAGTTTAATATATTTGGTTAAGAATGCTTTTGAAATTAAAGTTATAAAATAATTTTAAAATATATATATTAAAATTGATGGTTTTTAATTTAAATGTTGTAGATTTAACTATTGTTATTACTTCATGAAATAAATAATACTTTATATAAAATATTTTTTATTATGCCATTAAACCATCTACAATTCCATTACGTACAAAATTCATTCGACAAGAACTACAGTTTCTATAATTTTTTGATCGTGCAATAAAATTAGATAAAATATTATCAGGAATAAAATTGATTTGATATTACAGTGTGAGTGAATTTAATTTGCTCTATACTAGTTTTTCGGGAAAAAAAAATATTGTTTACATGACAATGCAAAACTAGTTTTTTTTTTAAAAAAAAATATACAAAAACTATACACACTGATGAATGAATGAATGAAAAAAAAAAAAGCACTCGAACAGTGCAAGTGAATTGCACTGTTTGCGTGCATAGTGCACGTGAATTGCACTGTGCACGCGACCATAAAATTTCAAAAAGCAGCTAGGAGCTGCTTCGCCAAATTCGTGTGCAAAACGTGAGTTGGCATGGGCCCCATCAAAATTAAATAGCGTTTTTGATATAACTAAACATCATGTTTGCTATGGTTGCTTCAAACGCAGAAACAACCACGCAAACAAACAACAGTGAAAAACATTATCCGGCTTCCAAGGAATCTTCGTGGATTCCAAACCGGATAGATAGAGTATCTTATGGCAAACCAGCTCTTAGAGGAGGGAAAATCAAAATGTTGTCATATGGGAAGTTGTAAAGGATCATCTTTTACACTCTATGGAATTAGTTTAGGTCATTCCAGGTTGGTTATTTTCTATATCTGGTTGAGTAGGTGAGGTTAAGGACTTTGGATTCTTCTTTTAGAAGGTGAAGGTTCAAAACTGCTTGAAAGATCATTATTAATATTATTAACATGTAATAAAAGAGTTTGCCTTTTCACTGTATGAATAGTGAAAAGCCAATCACTGTTTCACTTTGACTTTCAAAGGTATTGAGTATTTTTTTTAATTTTATATATTTTTTTAATTTTATTTTTTAATATTAACTTTATTGGGTATAAGATTTTATAATTTATTTTAATTTATATTTTACGGAGATATCACAATTTTATGACATGGATTGCGAGTTTTGCGAGTTAACAATGTTGACTTTGATAATTTTTTTGTTTATTTTTTAATTATTTTTTTTCAACTTCATCTTTTAAAATTAGGTTAATTGAGAATTAAGTTTTATAATTTTTTTCGATTCATTTTCTATAGACTTATTCTAGTCTTCTCACCCGGGTTGACTCGAGTCATTTTTTATCTATTTTTTATATGATTTCTTTACAATTTAATCTTTTAAAATTGGATTGATTGAGAATTGAGATTTATAATTTTTTTTATGGGTTATCACGGTCTTATGACCCAAGTTGTGGGTTAGGCCGGTTGACTCAAGTTTATTTTGTTTTTTAGTTGATTTCTTTTTAATCTCATCTTTCAATATTAGGTTGATTAGCTATTAAGCTTCATAATTTGTTTTGGTTTGTATTCTATGAGGGTATCTCGGTCTCATGATTCGAGTCACGAGTTCGGTCGATTAACTCGGGTGGTTTTTGTGTTCTTTTTTTAATTTCTCCCTTTAATATAGAGTTGATTGGAAATTGAGTTTCATAATTTATTTCAATTTGTTTTATATGATGTTATCCTGGTCTTATGACCTATTTTGACTGGTTAACCCTAGTTGACTCGACTTATTTTTTTTAGTTGAGTTTTGTTTTTAATTTTTTCATTCAATATCAGGTTGATTGAGAATTGAGTTTAATAATTTTTTTTATCTTTTTTCTATAAGGTTATAGAGTTTCCTGACCTAAGTAGCGGATTTAACAAGTTAACCGAGTTGATATAATGTATTGTTTTTTCAATATTTAAAAAAATATGTTATGATTTTTTTTTAAGTCAAACTATATTTCTATCAATCATTTGGGTTGTCTTTGAATATATCAAGACGACCAAGTCACATCAGGGCAATCCTTATATAATTTAATTTTTTTCTTCTAAAATACAGATTAACAACACTTAAATATTTCTTTTACATTAAGAAAATGATTCAACCCACAATATAAAGTAGACAATCATCTAGTCATATTATCTAAAGTAGCAGGAGAAGGAAGATTTAAGAATGAAAGTTCTAAGTCAGAATCATTTAAGAAGTCTAGGTTTTTGTCCCCATTTCACCCATCTTGAAAAATGGTCAAAATGAAAACTAAAAATAAGAAAACAAAAACGTACTAAATGGTAGTTGGAAGAAGCAATGGACGTATGAGAAAGTCAAAGAGAAATTGGTTAGTTGTGCTAAAGGAAAGTAAGTAAAAGAGGAACCGAGAGGATGAAATAAGGAAGGAAGAAAGAAGGATTAATAGAAAGGTTTTTTCTTGTGTCTCAAATTAGCACGGTAAACGTGAAATATTGACGGAATAATATTATTTAAAAAAGATTTGATGAAATAGTATACTTTGACCTTGTCGCACTTTTAAAGCGTGACAAGGTGAAAGTTGAATCTAGTTGTACTAGCTAGTCGATTGTTTTTCATAAAAACCATAATTTTATAAACTTTTTCTTATAAATATGTTTTATGAGTCAAAATATATATATCTTTATCTAACTTTTACACTAAAAAATAGACTCCAATTAAAATTTCAAAAATTTATTATTCAGACAGTAGTTGTCTACTATTTTTCAATGTCAACGATGTAGTCGGGCTTGTAATAACGAGTGATTCTGAGCATTCAAGTGTGAGTCTGTCATAACTAAATAAGAATCTGTCCTAAACATATTACGTGGATGGTCTAACAGATGTATTTATGGACTAATGAGACATGTATAGGTCAAAGATGTAATTATGATTGCGCCAAACCAGAATAATGAATCAAAAGGGCCATTACTTTATTTTATATATCTCTCTCTCTCATACACACACAAATAGCTCAAATATATTCATTTATATCACACACACACACACACACAAATAGCTCAAATATATAATATTACTCTTTTATTTTATATTGAATATCTAATTATATAATATACTCGAATAATAAATACCCAAAACTCGATGAAATGTGTATAAATATCTAATTTTTTTATGCAATAAATATCTGGTAGGGGTTCTCTTAGTGAGCTGGTTTATAAGATTGATAGGGCAAAATAGAAAAAAAAAAGTCACTAGCTAGTTTTATAGTAACTAAAAGCTCTAATAGGTCGGGGCTGATTACACTAAAAAAATATATTAAATTCATCCCAAAATATCTTATCTAAAATAAACTACTTTACGTTTGTTGTAATAATAAAATACTCATATGATGCTTCCATGTTAAAAAAAAATACTCATATGTGTGTATGTTGTTAAAGGTGATAGACTATCCAGACTTAAAATAATAATTCGAGATCCAGTTCCAACAAAAGAGCCTAATCCTCATCTTTAAAGTGTGGATCTTTACATGGTCATATTGACTTAGCCCAAATCCTCTCATAAAGATAGAGAGAAATATGTTACAAGAGTGATATTTACAGTTAGATATTACAAAGAAAATATTTATATGATTTGTATTAATAAAAAACAAAGACACAACTTTCAAAGACAAAATCTTTTTAAGGATCTTACCATCCATATGTTGGTTATTTGATAAAAAGATTAGGGATAAAAATTATATATATTTTTTTAAAAAATAAAAAATCTCAACATCGAAGGGCATCTTACCATCGATAGGGTTGATTCATTAACAAAAATGAAAATGAAATAGTTTTTTTTTTAAAAGACAATCAACACATGATGATACAAAGAAAAAAATCATATATAATAACGTCACACAGACTTGAAAACACTTTAAATATGATAATCACTCAAATAAGTATCTAAATAATAAATGGAAGAAAAAAAATAACATCTTTAAGCTTAAAGACATGAAGAACAAAAACACAAGAAAAAATAGCGATGCGTGCCATACACGTGCTAGGAGTTTGGAAAACAGAATCAGTGGTGGTGTGTGTCTGACTAACGCTGGAAGCAAGGCAAGTTGTGGGTGGTATATTACACACTCTGATGACTGGAAGGGTGTGTGACCTACTAGATCGGGTGCACCACCTCTTCATCTACCTCTTTGCATTAGCAGTGTGGTTCATCGTTGTTCATGGTGGGAGACAAAGGCGGAGGCATGTTAAAGGCTTGGGTGGCTATTGTCCAGGTCAAGATTTTATCAATATTTTTTTGACTAGTTTTATGTAAAACAAATTCGTAATTCTTGATTGAGTTATCAAAAAATTCTGAAATTTATGTAGAGCCTTCTAATATGATGTTTTAGCTTAGGTTAAAATTTCAAAAATTTTGAAGAAATTTAAAAATTTGATGAAAAATCACAATTTGACCAGTTTTACGTTATTAGATGTAATTTTCAATCCGACCATCAGATTGAGCTGAAATTTTACGAGGGATCTTAAAATATATTAAATTAAATTTTGTTAAAATTTTAGGATGAACGGATCTTGATAGTGCTAACAAAAAAAAATGACCGTCAAATAAAAGCAAAACAACTCTTTAAGAGTAAAATGATTATTTGCTATTAAAAAATAAAACAAATCAGCTCTTCATTTCTTTTGATATATTGCCGACTGGGCAGAAGCAGAATAGGAAAAGAAAGAAAAGAAAAGGAGAGAGAGAAATAGAGAAAAGTAAGGGAAAAATATAAAAAAAATCAAAGAAAAAAAAAAGTGAAAGAATAACCTTGTGAACTTACAAAGTTTAACTTATAAAACACTAATCTAAGGAAGAATCAAGTGAAGGAAGGAGGAATTGAAAGAGGAAAAAAAATTAATTACTTTATTTTCCAGTTGACATGAGATTGTTATTTTATCCCGGTTGAGGGGTTATTACAATATCGATTCAGATTCGATTATAGATGAATTATATTTCACAAAACATCGAAGGATGCAACTTTAATAGTAAATTTATTTTTACTTTCACTTTAATTTTATGCACTTTCAAATTTATTTTTTAATATTTTAAATAATATATTTGAGTTAAAACTTTACTGTTAACTTTAAAAATTCATGTATATAAGTTAATAATTAATCTTAAAAAATATTTATATATTTATTTAATAGCACGGGATAGAAAAAATTCCTAACTCCATCCTTGATGGAAGATCAAGCATCGGGAAGCTTTGATAAGTCTCTTTTCTCTCTCTACTTGTTGGTCATTACTGAGGTTGGTTCTGGTGTGCTAGCTTCATCTACGAGGAAGGAGAGAGATATGACTAATGTGAGGTGTTGGTTGTTATGGTTACTCTCGCCACTGCTTTGTTCGGACTCTAATGGGGTGAAGGGTGGTTGATCTAGTTTGACATCTTTTTTTGACCGGAACTTCTTTTGCTCCTTTTTTTTTTTTTTTGGGCGTGGGTTTGATTTTTTGCATAAGGATTTTTATTTCTTTTCTATGGGGTGTTTTTGTGTCTCCGGCACACCTGGTGTGCTAATTTGTTCTCTATTTATATTAGGGTTTTTGTCGAAACAAGAAAAATCAAAACACAAATATTTTTACATTATTTTCTCCATGAATGAGATCTCTTTGTACACTTATTTTCCAATCTTATTTGAATCTTTATTTATATTTTCTATTTAGTTTTTTTTATTTTTTTTAATTATGTTGAGAATAAATATCAAAACAACAAAATAATTGATAGAATACAAATATAGTATAGGAATCCGATATTGTGGATATCCATTGTCATCCGTCACAAAATCAAAAATAAAAATATATACAAATAAAGAAAAAAAGTTATTTTAAGTAATAACAATATATGAAAATTTTAAAGAAAAACACTATCAAAATTTATGCGGTGAACAAAAAGGACATTTATCTTAATTTGTGAGAGCAATATTACGAAGAGTTTGACATAACAACTTGGATTCTCCCGGAATATTGGAGCTTTTTAGAAGACGAAAAATCATAACATATCTTATTTTATAGTAAAAAAACAGAAGACTATAGCTCCAAATATAGGTTAATTTAGTAAACGTACTTCCCTACCAAATGACCGGCCGTATATTGGGGCAAAAGTTTGGAAGATCAACGACACAACACTACAACGCCAATGATTGGTATCTATTGCAAGATTCAACAAACCCTAGCGTCCGGAATTCCAATTGATACTCGTTCACTTCTCAATGCCAAGTCAATGTCTTTTGCGATGTTTTGTGAGTCAACTGAGATACCAAGCAGTCCTCTTCTAGCAAACCCAGAACAATAAAGGCCATTTTTTCCTTTCCAGATGTTAGGGAAGCAGAGTTTTGGCATTCCACTTCCATCAAAAAGGTCTTGGCCACCCTGCAACGATGATGAAAGACATTTTTAGAAGCTAATTAACCAAGATTAGAGCACACGGTGTCAACATATTTTTGAAAAATAAATGCAATACCTTGAGCCAGTGTCTCACAGTACTTTTGTAGCCAGTAGCGAAGATAATGGCATCAAATTGTTTAACTTCCCCATTGGCAAACTCGATTTTGCTTCCTTGGATGCCTCTTATGGATGGAAATACCTAGAGGTCATAATTAGTGTCATCATTGAAATACAACAAAATGATCATCTGTTATGGAAATTAATTAAGAGCTAGTTTTGTACGTAAATTTAACATTTACCTGAACCTCTTTTCTTCTAATCTTTTCCACAGCCCCAACATCGATTGTAGGGGTTCGACCGACTCTTTGTTTTATATAAAACGGTCCTCTTGTGGGTCTTGGAAAGCCGTAATTTGAAATATCTCCATGCTTCAGCTTGTTTAGTAAGACAACTATGAAGTCCACTATGTTGCATGGGACGCCAAAGCTCAACAAACGCATACCAATATACACAATATTTGTGGTGAGGACATGCACTGGACTGCGAGCAACGATCGAAGTCTTGACGCCCCAGTTTGATAAATCATAAGCAATCTCCATTCCTGAATTCCCACAACCAACAACTAATACAGCTTTGCCCTTGTATTTTTGGCCATTTTCGTACTTGCTTGAGTGAATGAACTCTCCACCAAAACTATCAAGCCCGGACACCTCAGGAATAAACCCTTCACTATTCTCACCGGTTGCGACCACAAGAAACTTTGCGACGTATTCTTCATGCACGTTTAGATCTGCTTTCTTAGCCTTGATATGCCACTTTCCACTTTCTTCGTCATGATAGGCAGACTCAACAGCCGTATAGCATCGCGGATTAATCCTAAAATGAGACACATAGCTGTGCAAGTAATCAATGAAACCCCTCCTAGGGACAAATGTGGGTGCATCAGATGGGAAAGGCATGAAGGGAAGTTCACAGTATTCCTTCGCGAGGTGTAACTTTAGACGGTCATAAGCCCTCTTTTGCCACAGAGAGGCATAACAATCCTCTCTTTCAAGGACAATGTTAGGGATGGAGAGACGGTTGAGGCATGCAGATGTTGCTAGCCCAGCAGGTCCTGCACCTACAATGACCACATCAACGGCTTCCATTCGAAATACTAAAACAAAGGCTTAGAACCTTGAGATTAATCTGCTTAATATATATACATTTTGAGTGTGAGAAATAGAAATGTGGCTGCTCAATTTCATGCGTTTAAACAAGAGCATGAATGTGATATTCTCACTCAAACTTTATCCAGCAACGGAAGGCTTCTTCTTCTTTTCCTTATCCGCTTGAGTTTTCTTATCATTTCCATATACTACCTTTTACCAGAGTCATTTATTAAAGAGGGAGAAGGTTACAGGTATCCTACTCTTAAAAAGTAGTGCAAAAAGGGATAGATAATAAACATTAGGGTTATGAAGAGCAGTTATGGTAATTCCTAAAACCAATTGAACGACCTTGCTAGATTTTATTTCTTATCTGGTCACTGGTACTAGCTACTTCCGAAATTAAGAATGCTGGTGCATATACGTGGGTAAAATGCACGGATTTCTTTGGTGTCATGTATGGGATTTTAAGCAAGTTCAATGTTTGATAATACTATCCGAATTGGGCGAAATTATTTCTATATTAGATGCAATCCATTACTAGAGTACCTTTTTCTTGTCTTTGATACTATCTGTTCGTCTTTTTTTAGAAAATTAAGTTGTTTTTAGATACTATTGTTGTTGTGGCTGTTATATACGTTACTATGATTATATATAATTATGGGCATTAATATTTTTTTTTATTAACATCCAAATAAAATATATATTCTATAAAAACGTTTTTATATGCAAAAAAAAAATTTAACATTTTAAAATTATAATTAAATTAAAAAAGAGTAGATTTGCTTATGTAAGATGAAGAATCCTTAATAAAATTTGAATCATAACATATATGCCGACAAACAGAGTGTTATGGTGACTAGAAAAGTTGTGAGAGATTGAGTTGTGTTAAGATTAAGGGGGGAGGGGTGGCTGTTTATTGCAGAGAAAAATCTGACAAGGAAGAAGTAGAAATGGGGGGAGAGGAGAGAATGGTCAAGCACCAGGTCATAAATTAAATATAACCGATGGATTGACTGATAGAATTATTTTGATAGTAACTTTGTCGGTAATTCTGTGGATATAAATATCACGTCACCGTACAATTTACCTTTTTGAATCCTACTATAATACTATTTGTAATGTCGAAGGTCTATATCGACGGAAGTTTTCTGTTAGGATATTCACGAACGAATTATATTGTCAGTCTAATTCCATCGGTGACTTCTTCTGTAAAACTTACACATCATCATACTATTTGACTTTTTTTTATCCCTTCTATTCTCATAGCGATTCCTTTGGTATATACCAATGAAATATTCCTGTCAGTATTTACTGATGGATTTAGCGATAAAAAAATCCGATTGATAAATGTCATCGCAATATATCGATGAAAAAAATCTATTGGTATTTTTTATATATATTTACCAATTTTTGTAGTGTAAAAGTATGAATATTCTATTCAAAATAAATATTTGTATATCAACTTATAGGCTAAGATAGGAATTATAATAAAATATTAAATTGGCTTTTTCATTGAAAACTACAACGCATTCTTCTAATATTAGAGATTTATCTCTTTCTAATCTCCCACCGTGCTTTTCTAAGGTTAATGATTTAGTCACTTTCTAATATATTTGCAAGAACAACTATGTATGTGAACTTTGCCTCTTAATTTAACAAAGAACTATAACTTGGCCTTCTACTAATTAATGTATAAATTTATGCCAAATTCAAACTATAGGGATATGCTTTAGAGCTTTTTAATTTGTTTCTTACGATGGGCTTTAGAACTCCATGCTCAAATTGGTGATTATTGTTGTTGGCTTTCAATTGCTTTCTTAGTCATTTTACTAAATTTATATCCTATGGATATATTTATGTAAATCATTTTTTTCTTACAGTTTTTTGTATTATTTTCAAGCTCATCTCTTTATTCAATGGTATACATATACTATTACAAAAATCAATGTATTAATGAAATATTTGATATCTAATATAAAGGAGAATGTAAACATATGAAAGAAGAATTATGAAGATAATTATGTATATTTGAAAAGTTTTGTTTTTTTTGGAAGTGAATGTAAACATAATCATTAATTATCTTACACAACGGTGCCTCTTACACAGTGTCACGAGTAACACTTTTTTACCCCCTTCATTTTAGTACATGATTCTATAGGGACTCTTAAATTGAGCCCTCAATTTCATTGCACCCAAGCTTTTTTTTTTCCATTTTAGTCCCTAGTTCTTTAATAACCCTTTAATTTAGTGCTAAATTTAATCTCACTCAAGCCCAATAAAGACTCAATTAGGAAGAGAAAAAAGGATGGGAAAAGAAAGAGATAATTGGCTTACCAGGTTAGCACATTGTTATCCAAGACCTAGGTCATTAATTTAGTAGTTAAATCAGGTTGACTGGGTGTTATCCTATAAGTTGTTGTCTAGATATTAAAAAAAAATATATGTCACCCGAAATTCTTTTTAAACCCAACCCATATTTTTACCAGATATTCGGGTTGTCCTTAGACCTGCCAAATCAACTTAGCTACATCATGGAAACTCTCACACATTGACATGTATTTTACACGCGCTGAAAAATCTTATGCCTTATTCATTCAATTTAAGCCCCTGTTCTATAATAACTCTTTAATTGAGTCTCGAATTTCATCCCACCAGAGTGCAAACCCGGTTCTTTCAATTTAGTCCTTGATTATTTAATATTTCTTCAATTTGCTCCTAAATTTTATCCCACCTAAGCCCAATAAAGGCTCAATTAGGGAGAGAAGTCGGGAAGGGAAAAGAAAAAAACAACTAATCAACCAGGTTAGTGCATTGTGGTTGTCCTATTATTTAGGTTACAAATTTGATAGTTAACATGGGTTGAACGAGGATGATCAAATATATTACTATTTTAATATTTAAAAAAGAAAAAAATGTCACCCTGAAGAAAAAAAATAAATTCAACCCAAATTTTTATTAGTAATCTAGGTACGTGGCAACTCCTACACTATTTAATTTGAAGCTCCGGCTAGGAAAGGATTTGGGTCAAAAAGTTTAAAGATGGAACCTCTAGACCAAATTTAATGACACCATCAAAGATTTCTCCATGTGCTGCCTATTTTCTTTTCCGTTAAAAAAAGAAAACAATGGCTTTTAAAGCTCTTTAATTGAATCTTGAATTTTATCCCACTCGAGCCCAAGTCCAACCAATGAGAGAACAAGGGAAGCGAAAAGAAAAAAAGATGATTGACAAACCAAGTTATCACATTGTGGTCATGATTATAACTCGAGTTGACTAGGGGTGATAATTAACAATATCAAAGAGTTCCTCTCGACATGCCCCGTTTTTACATTCAAATAAAAGTTTGGACAATATAGTTTTATGTAAAAGAATATTGGTTCTGACAATTCGATAAATCCAAGTTTATTTGGGTTCAACATGTGATCAAAACCAAATTAACATATTAGATCTGACATCTCGCTAGCCTGATTATGAGGGATCCGATCGGTAAACTTCTGCTGCATATCCTCATGAATCTTTATATTCTTATCCAATCTTAAAGTTTGTAGTTCTGTCCTCACTAGTTTTTCTTCCAGAATCGTGATGAGCTTCTCCCTCTTCCCCTCTCTGATCTCCCTAATTTGCTTTTGAATGGAAAAGTCACTCTAATAGGGTGACTGGCTTGGATGAAAGTGTTTATATATATAACATGCAATAAGAAAAATGAAGCAAAACTAAATTAACCAAAGCAAATTTGTTTATTTATTTGTTTTTTTTAAATAACACTTACGAAATTGTTCAATTAGTTACCTAACACAATATTTATGGATGTTTTACTATACGATCACTTTGATTGAGGCAAAACAGCTGATATCTACCTTTGTGATAATAGTTAATTTAATTAATTTTTAATTAGCTAGCTCAATTTAAAGTAATTTCCCAGTAGTGGCTGTAAATTGTTATTTTATATTTAATGAAGAAAAATTGGATTTTGAAAAGTAACATAATTAACTTTTGTGTTTGTAAATAACACTAATTAGTTAATGTAAATTATCCTTTATACTTTATATTAATATAATTTCTTTGATATTTGTATTGTATTAATTTTATAGTTGTAAACCAACTATTATTACAGTAATAATTTAAGTTATTTATATTTACGTTATATTGTAGATCCTTTTCTACTTTTAAACTATCATGACCATAATAATAATTATATATAATAATCTTATTAATGGTACAAGACACGATTCTCATAGTTAAAAGATATTGAAAGTGTTTAATAAGTTAATTAATTTCAACTTCACTGAAATTATGTATTATTTAAATAAATTTAATTATTAATTATTACTTTTTTAGTATTAAAAATAACATATAAAAAGCATAGAGTACTGTAGACATTTTAAAAGACGCTAGCTACAAGATTAAAAATAATTCGTAAACCACAATCTTAATGGCATTCATGAAATTTAGGTGATATAAACAAGTTTTGTTTTTCAATATACACATGAAATAATCATATTAATTACCTATATAAAAATACTGTAAATATAATTACTATAAAAAAAAGACCTTAAAATAAATATATGTAAAAGCAGTGAACAAGATACCTAGTTTTTTTCTTTTTTAATGCAAGTTGTCTTAATTTAGCATAATCTTGAAGCCAAAAAAAATGAAAATAAAATGGCCCATGCAGGTCTCGAACCTGCGACCTTCGCGTTATTAGCACGACGCTCTAACCAGCTGAGCTAATAGGCCAATACATCTGCAAGGTCTCTACATTGATATTGATATATTTTAACGTTAAGTACGCAAAAAAGAAGTATAATTTCAAAACTAACAGCGTCTTGCCCAATCGATCCTATCCCACAACGGTTTAGGCCATGAAAGAAGATTATGAGGTACGCAGTATTGTTCTCTGCTTCAGATTCCTCTTTCTTTTTTTCCCTCTATTTCTATGTTTATCTCTTGATTATCTCTAAATCAGTTATCTTTTCCGAATCATTAGGTACTTCGAATTCTGATGGAAATGATACCAAAACTTTGGCTGCTTATCTATCTTGTTATATGCATCTTCTTAATTAAAGAAATTAGTTGATTATCTATGATTTTGATGTTAATTATTTCCTAATGATCTAGGCTCTGTTCCGTTTCCAGTTAGGGTTTCGAATAATTTGTTAATTCAATGATTTTATGTCTACTGAAAATCATAATCTTTAATTTTACCGATTTATTTCGTCTACTAACATGATGCGTAGTTTGATGGCCGTACTGTTTAGAACATATGTAGTTGGAGTGCTGGTTTACTTTATCTGTAATCAAAATTACAAAGCAGAGGAAAATAGTTTGCCCTAGCTGCGCAGATATGTGTAGATTATCGATGCAAGCTGCCTTTATTTAACCTAAGGTTACCTCTGTCTGTTTTACTGGAAGTTGAATACCTTGTCGAATTTGTAAAAAATGCCGTTTGTGTTCCTGCTTCTTAATAACAATTTTTTTTTATGTAGTTGCGTTTGTAATTGTGTCAATATTGGAAATTTAGAATAATCCCTAAAATCTTCCCAGCTGTTGGCTGCTTTCTTTATTTCAAGTCTAATTGTAATGATGTTTTGCAGATTGAAGAGAAAAAGCAAGCTGCTGCTGATGTCTTGTTTCAGTATTCAAAGTTTGTAATGGCATGTATAGGAAATCAAGTTCGACCTGCTGGCTTGAGGTTGCATTTAATGAAGGTAATACACTACAGCCGGTTTCTGGTTAGTTGGAATAACTTAGCAACCATAATTCTTTAAGTTCATATGAATAAAGGATGATGTGAGCAATTTCTAGATGACTTGTGCTAGTTTTGCCTAATGTTTCTTCTTGGAAAATCTCATCAATTGAATGAGTGGATCTGACTGGTAATTTCCACAAATTCAATGATTTAGATTCTCAGGGGAAGGTTTTTGGTATGGTTAGTATGTTCTAGATGTTTAATTTGTTTATCTAAGAAATTGATTCGAACCCTGGACCATATCAGAAATGTTCTAGCTAGGTCTGTGGGCAGTGCACAAAAACAATGAATCTGATCAAACGCTGTTGTTGTTTTTCATGTTTCAGGAGATTTCAGGTTTACCAACTTCTCTGAAGAGAGAATCATCCCATGTAGCGGCTTCACCTGATGCAATGGGTGAATCATCAAGTTCAGGTACTGCCAGACTAGATAAAGCAGACAGTTTTCGTGCATTATAGTTTTCAGGAAGCGATATGGAGTTTTTGATGTTTGGAGTCTTCGGTATATTTGCTGAGCCACAAAAATCCCTGTTTCTGTTTTATTATTAGCTTATGGGTTTATGGCCTTTATTCTATTATGGGCGAATATTTTTAATGTGATATAGGAAATTGTCCATCCTCATATGATGTATAATACAGAGATGTCTACAAAATAATAATTTATTTCTACCTTCTTAATCATCGATATCATTCTCTTCACATGGAGTTCTGCTTGTCTCAGCAATCTTGAACTCTATATCTTGCTTTAGAATTTACAGCGTTTACATGCTATTATATGAATTTTGTATATCTTGCTAAAATAAAGGGGATAGGTATTTTTGTTCGGCCTTGATTTAAGAGAATTGGTTGTCTTTCTATAGATGTGAGACCTGAGTTGTTGATAGCAGACTTAGTAGCCTCAGCAAAATCTTTCTGACCTCCACTAATTAGTAGCTTGGCTAGAAGTATCTCTTCCATTTGTTAATGCAGGGAATAGTCTTGGTAAGCTCTCCTTGTGGATAGAAATTGTGGTTATGCAACAAATGCAATAGCCTGGTCATTGTCATTGCAATAATGACCTCTTTGTTTGGAAGTCGGTCTGTGCAAGAAATTTGTAGTCATGACTCATGAGTAATGACAGTGATGATTCGATTCATGGTGACTTGCCATTTGTTGCATGCTTCAGTTTCCGTTTGCTTATCATGCTTTCTTATCTATCACATGAAAACCCTCAAGGTCTACAGTGTTATATATGAAAGTCCTCCAGCTTCCAAGTTACCATAACTGTCACGAAAATTCCAACTATCTAAAACACCAGTGAAAGAATGAGGTCGATCCAGAAACCATCATACCAGCAATGTCTTTCCATCATAAATATTATTTCATCAATAAATAGGTTACTGTTCTTTTCACTATTGCTATATTGAGGGAAGACACTAGGAGGAAAAGCAGAGGTTTGAGACCTGTTACCATCTTTCCATTGATAAACATTTCCCACCCTTCTTTACTAGCATGCTCTGGGGCGTTGTCGCTGGTAACAAATGGCAAGTGTAAGGAAGTCCTCTTTTTCTCAGTCAATGCCATGTATGATGTAATCTTGTGTGAGTTGGTATTTACCGTTTCCCAGCAGGCTGTACAGATTTTTTGAAGATGATTGTGGATTATAGCTACTTGGTTCCATATTTGTTTACTCCTGCTATATATGTTCAGAGCGTGGCTGATGTCAACTAATTAACATTGATTAGTGCCCTACTGCACATGTATAACTTGCATTCGAACATGTAAGGACTGGTATAGCTAGGTACAACTAACATTGTAGGCTGAATTGTCCTCATTGAAGATTGATAAAGACGAGAGAGAGAGAGAGAGAGAGCATATCACAAACATTTCACAGAATCTAATTTTGTTTTTGATGTATTGGGACAATTGTTATGTAGGTGGTAGGCATGCGTTAAATGAATATTGAGCCATCAACAATGTGCCGTCCTTCTGTCTCTCTCTCTCTCTCTCTCTCTCTTCTTTAATGCATGACTCGGATAGGTTACCCACTTCCATCTGATTCCTTTTGATTCTCCTCCTCTCACTGCTTATCCATAATCATCTCTCTTTTCTATCGGAATTTACAGGGGAAGATAAGGAAAGATGGAGAAAAATAAAACAATCTATCTGCATCAAAAAACTGACAATGTTGATGATAACAGAAGGGGGGATTGGCTGTTTAATTTATGGACTTAGGTGGACAGTTTCATAGGTCATTAAGCTTAAGCATCATTGCTTTCAAGCTGAGAAAAGAGATTTCATATAAAAAATCTGTCTTTATCTATTCACAATAAATAAGCCGACTTCAGAATCTCTCTTCGCCTTCTGCCTTCTGTAATCCAGAGCACCGTTCTTCATAACAAGGAAATCGTCACTGTCATTACTGCAACTGCAATCCTTGCTGTTTTTCAATCCTAAGCTGCAGTAGAAACACATTATTTTCCTGCCTATGCTCTCCATTGACTGAGTTGGGTGCTGAAAGGGAGGGCATATCCTCAGCTCAAGATTCAATTCCTGACACTTTTCTGCATTTGGGTTCTTCTGGTTTTTGCACCCAAAGCCAGAAGTGATCGCTTCTTTCAGAACTGCACCGAGAGAGGTGGTCATGCTGTCAATGGCTGATTCATTGATTGGTCGATGAGTCGAAGGGTCAATTCCTCTGCTCAGCAGCTTTTTTCTTACATGGGTATTCCAATAGTTCTTGATCTCGTTATCTGTCCTTCCTGGTAGCCTCCCCGCTATGAGAGACCACCTTGACAGAAGAATAAAAACTTTGTTACTGTTTTTTCCATTAAAACTAGCTACATATGGCGGGTTTAGGAATTAGAGCCTTACTTATTACCAAGGAGGCTGTGGAGTTTGATAATGAGCTCATCCTCTTCTTCAGTAAAATTCCCACGCTTAAGATCAGGGCGTAGATAGTTGATCCATCGAAGACGGCAACTCTTTCCACAACGAAGAAGGCCAGCTGATTTTGGCAGGGACCTCCAGCAACCCTCACCATGAGCTTGGATATAAGCAACGAGACGCTTATCTTCTTCTCTAGTCCATGCCCCTTTGTTGGTGTGCGCTCTCTCACAGCATGGAGATCTCCCCATCTGTTTTTGTGCTTGCTTACTTGCTTGCAGGAGAGTTAGCAACTGTAGAGTGATTGATGTTGGTTAGTGGATATTGGTGTTGCCTAGTACATTGGGATGTGAGAGCTTCGGTTCTTTGGAACTTAGAATTCAAGTGGAGTTGGGGATGCTTTATAGTACTTCGCTGGGTGGACAATGTGTCCTCGCAGTAATCGCTTCTAGATTGAGTTGGTAGAAGAAAAGGGTTTTGGAGGGTCCACCTGGTGGCATGAATCTCTCTCTCCCTCTCGCTTCCTGGCTGGCTGATATTTATGGTTGTCAGCATCTACAGAAATGGAGCACTGGTCCCTTGACAACAAATAGGTTAATTGTGCCCAACCCCTCGAGTCACTGTCAGGTAAGTAATCTACAAGTGGGGTGAGAGAGTGAATGAAATGGGTCCTCTCTACCTGTAACATTCAAGAGATTAGCTTCTAGCTATGAGTAGGGATCATGCCACACTATGTCAAGGTCAACCAATTAGAACTGCAAGTTGCTGCAGGCAAAGTCATCAACATATCATAAAACATAAATGGATTTTGACAAGGGAGGGATCTACTTTTCTGTTACTTCAATAAATAATGCAAGGGTATGATTAGGTGATCAAGACTCGAAGACATGCAAAGGGATCCGAATAAATAATGTACAAGATTAGTAAATCTACGTTGCAAAGAGAAATGCCGGTGGCGGTTGAGCATATTGCGAATTGTCACATCTCGCTTCATATTCTAACGTCTGTGCGTGAATTGCACACGAAGACTAACACGGATACATGGCATGGAAGTCAGATGCGCAACTTGGAGGAGGAGGACTGGCTTTAGAGGAGAGGACCACAAGGCCCAGTAGCATCAATTTCAACTGACCATGGTATGTTGTAACAAGATCTTCATCTTGGTTAGGTTTGGTAGAAGGGCTCTTTTCTTTCTTGTGTAATTTCCGTGTCCAGCAATGCGAAGCACAGTTGACAGCAGCAACCTGTAAGTAATGCAGGTTCTAAGCACCTAGCGGCCTTGTGTGTGTGTGATATAGAAGAAGAAGTTCACATATTAGACCGTACGTGTTGCTTTCTTCTCGAAATCACCGGTAGCGCGCATTACAGTCGGCGACCCTAGGAGCGAAACCCAAGATCGAGATAAGGACCATACAAAATGAAAAACTTGAATATTCCCCGTAAGAGCTTGATCGTCAAGGCATGCTCATCCCATACAAATTGATATCAAGAAACATGTCTCTCTCTTTATCTTGATTTTCTAGTTCGAATCTCGAAATCAATGTGGATATATATAGAATTAAACAAGGAACGAAAAGCATGGAGTACCCATCACTCCAACATTATTGACACCAAATTAAAGATATTGACATGGAGAGTTCTTTCTGTAGAGAACAGTCATGAAATCATACTCGTCATCCTACGTAAATTATTTCTTGATGATTCTCTTCAGACTAGAAGATGCAAGTCATCTTTGATAATAATAGTGAAAAAAAGAAAAAGAAAAAGAAAAAAGCCAAGCATATTGCTTTACTCTACCCTTTCTCTGTTCTGAAGGCTAGCTCTGGCCTAAACTCCATGTGCTTATTAATCAATTCATTTAATGGTGTCAATATGTCAGTACCAAATATTTTTAAGCTGGAAATATTAAGAGTAATTGTATAAGTACCTAATTGTAAAACAATTTATCATAAGGACTAAACTATAACTTTTCTTAAATACAAGGACCGGTTTCTAACTAAAAATATATATAAGGATTAAACTAATTTCTCAAGATTAAAGATTAGAATAAAACTTTGTCAAGGCCTCACTTACATTACTAAAAGTTTTGCAATAAAACAAAAGGATTTTAAATTACTTTTTTTCAATAATGAATTGCAATAATGAATCATTTAAATTACTTTTTTTTTCATTACATGCATATTAAATTACATTACATCATATCAAAAATATTTTTTTTATTTTCCAAGTATTTTCTCTTTTTTCACATATAAAGACTAATTATTTATTAATCAGCAAGTCTAATATCATTGTTAAAAAGAATTGACTACCTTTTCTTTTATTTTTAATTTCATTGTTATTCCAATTTTAAAAAAAAATTATTAAAAATTGCAACATTTATGAAAATGAAAATAAGAAAACATTCGTCCAACAATCAATCAAAGCGTTATCATTCTATAACAATTATTAACAGAAAATTGTCTACAACGGCAATTTTAGTAGCAAGAGATGCCTACTTCCTTGAATAGAAAAAGGACACTAGTGCAGACAATTCTAAGAATATAAATTATAAAACAATTATAACAAACCCTAAGGGTCAGTATGAAAATAAAAGTTCTCTAATATCCGCCAAATCTCAAATTATTGATAGAGAGCGAGGCGCAACGGCTAGGACGTAAAACGGTAACCTCAACGGTCGAAAAATTCGAAAGTCTCTCTCTCCCCCGTCCCCTCTAAAAGTCCCTTCTCATCTCTGCAAGAGACGTCAATTCAATTTATCTATCAATAAACCAAAAGGGAGCACAAAAAAAAATAAAAGGAAAGAAAAAGAGGACCACCCGTTGTTTTTCGATATGATGCAGGATATGTGGAACGCGCCACCTGGTTTTAGACCAACAAAATCTGCTCCAACTTCACCAGCAAAACCACTTGGTGTTTCAAGAACTCGATCTGAGTCATTTCAAGCTATCCACAAAGTCCCTGTTGGTGACTCTCCTTATGTTAGAGCCAAGAATGTTCAGGTAAATTAGTTACTCATTATTGAGTCATCTTCAAATTGATTGAGATTTGTTCTTCTTTTGGTATTGATAGGTACGATGACTGATTTTATTAATGGGTTTTGATTGTTTTGTTCTGATTAGTTGGTTGATAAAGATCCAGAAAAGGCAGTACCTTTGTTTTGGGCAGCAATAAATGCTGGGGATAGAGTGGATAGTGCATTGAAAGATATGGCTATCGTTATGAAGCAACAAAATAGGGCCGAGGAAGCCATTGAGGCTATCAAATCATTGCGACATCGATGTTCTGATCAAGCCCAAGAATCTATTGATAATATTCTTTTAGATCTTTACAAGGTTTGTCACTGGTAACTGATTCGACGTTGTGTCCTACACTGTGGTCAATTTGATTTTTCTGTAACATAGAAAATACTTATTAAGTTTGATTCCCTGACATATAGAGATGTGGAAGATTGGATGACCAAATAGCATTGCTGAAGCACAAGCTGTTCTTAATTCAACAAGGGCTTGCTTTCAATGGAAAACGAACAAAGACTGCAAGGTCTCAAGGGAAGAAATTTCAGGTTTCTGTGGAACAAGAAGCAACCAGATTACTGGTACTTAAACTGAATTCTTTTTTTCTGTACCTCTATGTAATCTCTGAAATATTATGTAATTGTTACTTATTAGGTTTGATTTTTTTGCTTTAGGGGAACTTGGGATGGGCATTGATGCAACAAAACAACTACATTGAAGCAGAAGATGCCTATAGAAGGGCACTTGTTACAGCACCGGACAACAACAAGATGTGCAATCTTGGGATTTGTTTGATGAAGCAGGGAAGAATTGGTGAGGCTAAAGAGACATTGCGGCGAGTGAAACCAGCAGTGGCCGACGGGCCAAGAGGTGTAGATTCGCATCTCAAAGCCTATGAAAGGGCACAGCAAATGCTCAAGGACCTTGAATCTGAGATGATGAGCAAAGGAGGCGATCGGGTTGAACAAAGGAGGCTCTTTGATGCCTTCCTTGGTTCTTCATCAATTTGGCAGCCTCAGCCTTGCAAGGATCACCTGCAAGCAACCAGTACAAAATCTCATCATGATGATTTCGCCAATGAGAATGTTGACTCCAATATAGTGTCGAACCAAAACCAGATGTTGTTTCCTCAACAGAATAGTGTCAAACAGTTTGCTCCTTTTGGGAATTTATGGAATGTTGATGCACCTCCATTCTATTCCTCCAAATTGGTAAAGGAGCCAATTAAGGAACCAAGTCATGAATTCCATGAGACCCTTAAGAGGACAAGGTCGGGAAAAACTGCTACTTCAAACAGAAAGATTGAAATGGGGTTGTTCACCACACAATCTGTGGAACCAGGAAAACCCAAACCAAAGACGAGGAGGCTATCTGATGAAACAGAAGACAAGTTGTCACAATTGTTGCCAGATAATGATGACTTTGACGAGGCCATTCTTGCAGCGATTCTAGGTCCTGCAAGCAATTCAAGAAAGACAGCAGTGAAGGTAGTTGACACTGCCTCCTCTGGGATCTTTCAGCAGAAGAAGATTGAAAAGCGACTTAAGGTTTTTCAGGACATCACTCTATCTCTCAGCCCAAGAGCCTGACTGAACTTAGTTTAATTAATTACAATTACCCTTAACTAATTTCGATTTCAAGAGTCAATAATTTTAATTCTAGAATGGAGATAAACTTGTTCTCCTTGAACCCGCTCCGCTTCAGAGGGAAGGAACGGCGCAGCACGGTGGCAGTAGAAGTAGTAGCAAGCTAGATCTTTTGTGGGTTTTCCACTACACGCATGTTGTTATCTATTTATTTCAATTATTTAATTAAGCCTCTTCAATATGTATAATGAAAATCATTTACTATTGAAACTATCAATCTGAAATAAATATTATTATCGTCAATAATCAATTTTTTATTTTTAAAATTTTATTTTTGTATAAAAAGATTGACTTTATTAAACCTACTGAATTTTATTAGAGTACGAATTTTATCCTACCAATCTAACACGAAAAAATAAAAATAAAAAAATCATACTCTAATAATTTGTATTTATTCAAGATCCACAATAATACAAGATAAGATTTCAATTGAAGGGTTGAGATACTGTCAACTTAAGGGTTTTTAGAATTTTTTTCTTTATTGCTTATTTATTTGAGAAATTAGAGTTTGAGATGAGGCTTTCAAAAAACAATTAAAAAAATTAAGAGAATTGAAAATTGGAAGAATTTTCTCAAATAAGTTTTTGAAAGTAAAAAAAAAAATATAAGATGACGGAATTGTATTATAGAAAAAAGAAGGAGAGAGAAGAAAAATTAAAATGAGATGATTTATAGCAGGCCATGAAAATGGAGGAGGAATTTAGAAAAAAAGAAAGGAAATTTAGGAGTTTTAAAATGAAGAAACTAAGCCGGAAAACTAGGAGAAGAAGTGTTAAAAGATTTTGCATAATTTGTGCCAAAAAAAACCTAATACACTCATCTTCAGCGTCTTTTATACATGATTTTGAGATCAAAACTAATATAAAATTAATTTTGGTAATTACAATAATAAATTCCTCTTGTTATTAACTTTGATTTCCAATCAAACTTCAACATTATAGCTTTAAATTTGATGTATTTTTAGTAAAAGAAAAATTTTTATGCTTTATAGAAACTATTTTGGAAAACCTTTTCAAATCTGATATTCATTAGCTGAACAAAACAATAGGCTGAAATAAATAAATATTTGAGAAATTAGAGTTTGAGATGAGGCTTTCAAAAAACAATTAAAAAAATTGAGAGAATTGAAAATTGGAAGAATTTTCTCAAATAAGTTTTTGAAAGTAAAAAAAATAAATAAATAAGATGATGGAATTGTATTATAGAAAAAAGAAGGAGAGAGAAGAAAAATTAAAATGAGATGATTTATAGCAGGCCATGAAAATAGAGGAGGAATTTAGAAAAAAAGAAAGGAAATTTAGGAGTATAAGCAAGAACTACCTTCTTTCTCTACCTCTAAATCTCTTAAACACATTCACTCACCACCTTCATATCCAAAACCCTCAAATTCCTCGCCTTTCACCTGTAAAGCAATCATCTTCTCTGCCGCACGGACAATTGAGTTTGTCCCAGGTAAGCTCCACCATTTAATCATCTTATTTGGTCACTCTCTCGTTAGATGCCTTCCCCACAGTACAACCCTCCTCTCTCCATTGCCAAACTCATTCCGAGTCAATTCAAATCAGGCCATGGTTTATGTTGGAGGCACAATTAGATAAATATGGTAAAATGATGTCTTGGGCTGATAGTGATTCAACAATTACAAGAGGGTTTTGTGCTTGTTTAATTTAGGCCCTTGATGGGGAGCTGCCAGATGAGGTTTTGAAGGTGACAACAAAGGATTTGGCACCTTTGAATGTTGGATTGCTTGGTGGAGCGAGGTCGAGAGTGAATAATGTGTAATTATACATGAGGACGATTTTATTTTTTTGATCCTTTTTAAAAATTTTGTTTGATGCAGGATGTTAAAATATAATTTATCAAATTATAACGAGAAAGTGAAATCATAATTAAATTATAGAAAGGTTTTTTATAATTATTCCAAAATAAAAAAGAAAACCAAATTTTAAAATGAAGAAACTAAGCCGGAAAACTAGGAGAAGAAGTGTTGAAAGATTTTGCATAATTTGTGCCAAAAAAACCTAAAACACTCATCTTCAGCCTCTTTTATACATGATTTTGAGATCAAAACTAATATAAAATTAATTTTGGTAATTACAATAATAAATTCCTCTTGTTATTAACTTTGATTTCCAATCAAACTTCAACATTATAGCTTTAAATCTGATGTATTTTTAGTAAAAGAAAAATTTTTATGCTTTATAGAAACTATTTTGGAAAACCTTTTCAAATCTGATATTCATTAGCTGAACAAAACAATAGGCTGAAATAAATAATTCTTCATAGACTAGACTCAAGTCCAAATTAAATTGACAAAAAATAATTTTTTGTAACCTAAAAAACTATTTTATAATAAACTCAAGCTCAGTCTCAAACCAAGCCAGGTTGAACTGTTTGCGTGGATGTTTGAAGGTTTAAGCCAAAACCTCACTTTACTTGGGTTATTTTCCTTTTAAAAACTTGGGTGCTCTTTGGATCTAATTTTAACGTTCACATTCCCACTAAATAAAAGCTTTTATAGGGTTTTGGATTCCTCTAAAACATGAAAACCAAAGATTTTTTAGATTAATTTCTCATGCACCTATATTTTCTTAAATCATGTTAATGTTCCATGATAAATAGCTTGGAGACTAAATTTCAACAATGTTTTAACCCCAAAAGTAAGTAGACTTTACTTTTAATTTGGCCTCAAATGTATTTATTAAACATATTTTTAAAAAAAATCCAGTAGTTTTTTTCACAACAATCCATCTATGAAAAAGAAAATGTGATTTTCATTTTGTAATTTTCTTTTGATTTGCTAAAAAAGACATGAGAGAACAAAAATATTAGCATTGTCTTAATAAAACATGGTTCATAAGTTCATATTTGAGTTCATATTTAAGGCCAAATTTAAATGGGATCCACTCACATTTAGGGTTAAAGTATTGTTGAAAATTGCTCTCTAACAAAAGTTCTTTAACATGAAACATTAATATGATTAAAACAAATTGTAAGTGAATGAAAAATTGATCCCAAATAGCCTTAAGTTGGCATCTTTTATGAAACCCAAAACCCTTTAGTCCATATGAAAAAGAAATGAGATTTTCTTATAATTTATATAACAGAAAGTTGAAAGCTTATAAATGAGCCCCAACAAAGTAGTATGTGTTTAACCTGTGAGCACGCTTGGTTCAGGCCTCAATCCTTGGCCACAAGTTTGGGTTTTGCTAACCTATTTTGGACTTGCAATTAGTTTTTTTCATCTTGTTGGACATTTTTTTTTCAAAGAAAAAACATCTTATTTGTAAGGCTAAAACTATGAGGTTTTTATTCTTTTTAGGATAAGTAAGTAATTCACCACTAGAAAATTATAAAGTACAAACGAAAATATTGATGAAAAGAATATCATTTTTACATTACGATGATAATTACTGAAGGAACATGACATCATTATTTCCATTAGTAAATATTGAAGGAATTATAGATGAAATTCAATGAATGAAAAAAATTAGGCAAGTATTCCCTCGTTATTTTCGTCAGAAAATATGATGTGTCAATATTGCCAACAGAATTACCAATGAGAAAAAATCATTTTTAATTTCTATCAGAGAATCCATCGGTAATATTTAAGCAATAACCTGTCACATGACCCCTCCCCTCTCCTTCCTCCCTTATTTCTTTTTTTTTTCTTCCTTTTTTTTGAAAAAAAACATCACCCTCTCCCTTTATTTTGTCACAAATTAAGCACATTATCACAAATTCAACCACCTTAACACCCTATCTATCAATATCCTTGTTCTAGTTTAGTTTATTTTTGAAGATTTGCCACATCAAGTAAGTAAACCTACCTATTTTTTTATGTAACCCATTGTTTTATGTTACCCATTGTTTTATGTTATTCTTTTGGCATTCTTATGTAGTATATATAGTTTGTTTGTGTATTTACTTGTTTTATAGCTTTTTTCTATAGAAATATGTTGTACGAATGTATGATTTGTACATGTTAGGGTTTGTTTAGGATTTTGAAAAAAAATTATTTGTTTGTCATTTTATGAGATTGAGTTTGATTTATAATTTAGGTGTTTTATAATGAAATGAATAATTGGATATTTAATGGGTATGATTTATTTTTTGTCAATTTTATTGTTAAGTTGAGAATTTAGGTAAATTTGGGGGAATTTAAATTTTTTAAAGGAAATTGATAGCCATTAAAGGGTACTATTAAAATAAATTAAATAAGTTTGAATTAAATCAATGATAGCTAATTAATCAAGTACCAATAATTTATTTAGTTCACATTATTCATTAATACTTGTTGTCATCAATATTCTTTATAGGTTTTATATAAGTAATGGATGATCGCTCTTAGGTGTATCGGGTTTCACCTGAAGGGTTGCGTATGATGAATTATTGTAATAGGGTTATGGGTTTTATTAATTACGCACTATCTAATCTAAAAAATATTAGTGAAAATGGTATTAGTTGTCTTTGTAAGAGGTGTAAAAATAAAAAGTTTATTAATCCAGATATTGTTGCGATACATCTTCTACAAAAAGGGTTCATAGAAAAATATTTATGTTGGTATGCACATGAAGAACCCTATGTTCCTTACGAGACCATGATAGAAAGGATGGTTGAGTCAACTTCTAGTTCTAGCAATATGTATGAAGTTGTAGATGATAATAATAATTATTATAGGAGTATGGTGATTGATGCAATAATAGTAATGAATCAGGGTTATGCAGGTGAATATTCAATTATAGATAAAGAACTAAATGCATGCGCAGTTAGGTTTTTTAAACTTTTGAGAAATTATGACAAACCATTATGAGATAGGTGCACAAATTACAGTAAATTATTGATCATTACGCAGGTGTTCACCATCAAGTCATGTCATCGGCTGAGTGAGGCCAGTTACGACAGAATCGTCAAATGGATAAGAAGTATTTTACTTGAAGGAAATAGGCTAGAAGAGAACTTATATGCTATTAAATCCATGATAAAATCCCTTAACCTAGGATACCAAAAAATTGACACATGTTCAAACTTTACATTTGACTGAATCTCAAATTTTTCAATTACAAAATGAACAATTTATCATGTGGTTTAAAAAATATGTAAGTAGCACTTAAAAATTAAAGGTGAGCAAAAAAACTGATTTAATCAAGAAAACCGAAAAACAATTAACCAAAAAAACCAAACCATGAATAAAAACTGATTAAATCGATTAGAATATTTAGAAAAAATTTTGGTTCTGTTCGGTTTCGGTTTTGTAATGCTTAAACCAAGCAACCCGAACCGAACCGGTTCAAATTAAAAAAAAAAGGTTCTATAAATACCCCTCACACAAATACACCACACAACCCATACCACACCTTCTCAATCCTCACAACCTCCCACACACAGCACTCAGCCACTCATAACTCACAAGTCCACACCCAATTAATTCTTCATTCTTCATTAATTTCATTTCATAATCTTTATTAGTCATCATCATATCTTGCAAACCAACCACCCAAGCTCCCACACGCCACACCTAACCTTCCAATCTTCATTCTTCAATTTGCATCTATAGATCTATCGTCCCAGAAACACCTATAAGCCTTAGTAGCAGTAAGATTTCTCTCTGTTTGTTTTTGCCTAACAATTTTTGTTTCTTACTTTGGCACCATTCTGGCCATGCCACAAAAATAAAAATCCAACAAAATTTATTGACAGAAAGTAAGGGTGGGGGTGGGCTTAATTATGTGGTTTGGGTTATTGGCAGTTGCTGAGTTTTTTTATGAAAGGAAAATGGGTAAAGAAAATGGCAATAGGCATTGGGCAGTGTTTATTGTAGTGGTGATGGTTTGTGTTTGAGAGTATGGTTTTTGGTGATGTAGGTTTTTGAGTTTGTGATAGCGAGGAGTGATTGATTACTGTGAGAGGGCGCGATGTGTTTTTGTTGTTCTGTTGGAGGTCATTTGCTTGAGAAAAGGCTAGTATGAATTCAACACTGTTGTGGGGGCTGCTGGTGATGAAGATGAGTTTGATTTTGTGGCTTTTGGATGTTAAAAAACAATATAGGTTTTTTCAGTTTTTGACATGGAAAATCAAACCGAACCGAACCAAAACCAATCGGTTAGAATCAAGTTCGGTTCGGTTCAGTTTTGGTTTTTTTTCAAAATTTTGGTTTTGTTGTTTTTATAGGTAAAAACCGAAATGATCACCCCTATTAATAATTCTTAACTCTTGTAATATTTAATTTCATTACACCTTTCTCTTTAACTATTAATGGTTGTAATCTTGTATCAGGTTTATCAAATGAAAGGGAATGCTAGTGTTAGTTTGAATTTACTATGTTTGAGTCATGAAAGAAAGGTCAAGTGTTATAACAGATATTTCATCAATGGATGTCTTTCATTCTAAAGAGTATAGTTAGGGTAGAAAGACCTATAATAGTGGAGTTTGTGTTAAGGGATCAACTTTTAATAAGTTTAAATTGAATATTACAGGAAGTTAAAAGAGATGATTTAATTGTAATATCACAACGAGCATAATAGAGTTTTTTTATTCAAATTTTATTGGTATGATACCACCAATATAGAAATTAGAGTAAATCTTCACCATGGTTTGGTTGAAATTAATACAAAGGCTAAACTTTACAATGTCAACAATGTTTTTGTTTTTTTCAAGTAATGCCAACAAGTTTATTACACATACACTCCTTCTTTTAGAAAAGTTCGTTCTAGGTTAATTGGTTATATCCATTGTGAAAACCAAACTTAGGAGTCGTGTCCAAGTTATTCAAGATGGTAACGATGAAGTAACTATAAGAAATGATGTCTTTAACTTGATGAGTTAGGTGACCCTTATTGAGTTACTTTGTCTATCGACTTAGACGATATTTTTGCTAAGTTTGTTTTCCTTTCATGCACGATAAAAAAATAAACAACAATTGATAATTTTTTAAATGATTAATTTCAATAAACAAATGAGATTTTAAGTTTACAAATATGAAGGTTGCTCGCATGATAACATTGGCAATGAAATCATCGATGGAAATACCTTTGTTTAAGTGGAGTCAGGTTTCAAAAAATCCTTAATAGAAGCCTATGATTGATGTTTAGTTCAAAGAGTTCAAGATTAGTACATATATAAATAGTTTTTTATATTTAATTTGGTTAGTTTTTTTAATTTTAATAAACTAATTATTTTATGAAATTGACATGCAAGGAAAAATTTTATTAGGAGGCTGGCAACGGCGTGGCCAGGATTATGACCAATGGATTGATAGAAAAAATATAAGTCGTTGACAATATGTTTTTTTTACTATATTATTATGTTTGTGATTCTGTCAATAATCTTATTTTCGATTGAATTTTTATTTAGATACCTACAAAATATTTTGTTGATGATATGTGATTTTCAAGTAGTGATTCTTCATCAGTTTTGGTTCTAAAAAATCAGTATAAATATAGGTGGAAGTGGAGGAGTTCTAAAGACTTTGAAACATATATGTAGTCTTCATCTTTGTTTTCGAACTTATATTGCCTCCAATTTCTATTAGTTTTTTGTTGTCTTTTTTCCTTTATTCTAGAGTTTAGGCTTCAGTCTTTTGGAAAGGAGATTGAATTTATATTAAAAGAAAGTAAATCCAAAAGTTAAGTTATTGGACCATTTGCAACAAAGATTGTTTGTACCAATGAACGAGAAATTTAGTTTTAAAAACAAATAGTTTAATCCTTAAAAATAACATCATTAATTTCTTGTGAAAATATCTTCAATAAATAACTCATTTTGACAATATTTTTAATTAAATATTTGTCAATATAAATGCTAGGATTTGTTTTGTTTATATTACTACTTTGAATATCATTATTCTGTAATTTCTTAGTACGTATGTTAGGGATTAGTTCTAATTATGTTTCAGAGATACAAAATATATGCTTTATGTTTTATAAACTTGCATGTGATGATAGGTTTAGGCATCACTTGTTTAATCTAAACAACCGCTACTTTTTCCAACACAAAATGGATTGCTTCAGAGTCTGTCATGTCCGAATTTGGAAGATGAAATTGACCAGCATTAATCGACCATGTCTATGACTATGACAAAACATCTAATTGATTTCGTAATATGAATCTAATGTTTATGGGGATATTTGTCCAGAAATTGCATATGCAGAGATTGGATTGGAAGCGGGCTAGAGGCAGGCGTGGAGTGTAGAAACAAGAGATAATAATTCTTGCACTGGGCACATAGTTCATATAATCTATGTGTTTTGCAAAGTCACTTGTTCTGCTGATCTTTAAGAAGTCCAAACATGACTCTTCAAGTTCACTACACTCTTCTGTTGATTTCATAGAAGTAACTTAGGATTATTACAGTTGCAGCAACGGCGACTCCCACAGCACTTTGAGCTAGCAAGGTACGGTTCTTTGTAAAGCCCAGCTCTGATAACTTCTTGTGTGATACTGCATAATCTGAAAAGAATGCATCCTCATCCTGCCATTTAACCAACAACTTTCTCAATTTACTTTCTAATCAGCAGCTGATTCGGAACTTTCCTAAATTAATCTCCATCTAACAAGAACACATCAAATGGAAACTACCTCTGGAATTGCCCGACATATTAATGACGAACGACATGCAACAGAAACTGAAGAAAACCTTAAGTTGGCTGCTAAAATATGTCACAGCAAGGCAACACAACATGGAGAATATGTAATCTTTCAAAGTTCAAGAGAATATTACCGCTGCGTACAGCGAGACATATTTGCAGAACTTGGGATCTTCAACTAGAACCCTGTCTGTCTGCAGTTTTAACAGTCCCTCTGAATCCCCTTTCAAGAGCTCCCTGATTGCAATAAAAAAGAGATTATTTACATCTGCTTTCACCATGACTTTGCAAATTATGCTAGTTAGCTGGCATATGGAATGAGCTCAAAATTAAATATGTCCTTACTGGAAGTAAGAGTTGTCAAACTTCAAAGGCTCCTTTGTCCAAGGGCCATCAAAGCCTGATCTATCTCGATGAGCCCTTCCCTACAAAACCCAAAGAAACATCAACTTTAGGTATGTTTTGATGACCCAGAAAAGAACTGCATCGGTCAAAAAGTACCAATGTGTGGCCTCCAGACAGTGCCACAATGTCCTTGTCCGATAGACCCATGCGATAGAACACATCCCTTAAATGTGATGCTCCTGCAACCAGAATGAATCAGAATAGAATAATTTCCATATCATAGAAAAGCTATAAAGGAATGAATTGAGCCGAGTCATTATAGAGAAAAACCTTGTTTTGCATCAGGAAGACGCCCTTCTTCAGGAGATTCCGGCGAATCCTAATTGAAAAACAAAATTTTACTTCACGGTAGTAAGAAAAAGTTAATGAAGTTCTACCATGAACATTACCTTTCTTCCTGGAACAAAGTCAATAGTAGGGCCTCCGGTTACCTCAACTGCAACAACCCCAGCAAGCTAAACATTCGAGAATGATTGAGAATAAGTTAAAGATGGAATCATAACACCATAGTTTTCCTATCATAAACAACTAACCACTGTGATTTCAAAAGTGTTGTTAGCCTATCTGATCAAGTATTCTCTACAGTGAAGCTAATTAACATAATGAGAATAGAGATGGTTCTTTGACTATAAGAAATCGTTAAGAAAAAGATAATCACCTGATACAAGTCAGCATATGTAATTTTGGGGTGTTTGGCCTTGATTCCCTCTGAAACGAAAACATAACCAAGTAGGCCATTAGCAGGAAAAAAAAATCTGTTTTTTTCCTTACAGTTTCTTTGAATCTTCACTAAATTACTAATAATATCAGATAAAATGATTCACAAAAGGGGGTAAGAAACTCACCACAAAAATCAATAGCAATTTTGATACCATTGTTTGCAGCATGTGCCAGCTCTTTCTCATTCCTGATGGAACCATTGGGCCCTCCTGTCTTTGTTTTTGCATCATAAGTCCCTGCATCATGCCACCTGCAATAAACATTCCAAAAAACACCATTAAAAAATTTCGAGAGAAAGCTATTGCTACGCAGTCCTTACTATCCAATATCAACCATCCAAACAAAATATTTGTACACGCAAATACCAATTTAATGTACACAGGACTTTTGTTATAAACAGATAAATGCAGAGATTGTACTTACGCTAAACGAAGCATGATGGGAGCACAACTTTTGCTAGCAATGAGAGCGCGAAGGTCTCGACGAGCCTTCTCAATCTCCTTTGAGTACTCAGCATCTACAACTTTTCCAGCCATGAAAACAAACCCAAGACAAAACGAAGTATATAACTTTTTCGACAGGCCAAAAGTAAAAACCAGCAACCCGATATTGATATAAGGTTCCCTTTTAATGTCTCAAATATTTATACATCAATTCAGACAGAATGGGTAGTAACAGGATATAAGCAATGAGGTTCGTCGAAGAGAAGCAAGGGATTGTGCTTTGCTGTTTAGGAGGGAAGGTAAGCTTTTGAGTTCAGCAAATGCAGATGTTTACAAAGCTTCTTGTCTGCAGCGCGTGATTACTACTCGATCAAAGGAGCATGATTAAGTTTTGATCAAACGGTGTTGGGTTCTTGTGAGCTTTTTGTTGCTACGGGAGCCCGTGTGGAGCTGAAAGGATTCTTATCTTCGTTAAAGTTTGGGCCTTTTATCGTCTCGTGGAAAGAAACCATGGATTTGGTTCGCCGTCGTCATCCTCGTCCTGTGAACTAATTATCGTTATTTTGGGCCCACTTAAATAAACTTTGGACCGAGTCTAAAAATAGCATCTTTCCCCATAGAAAAAAGAATAATTTGTCATTTTAGTCCCTGGTTTTGTCAATCTCATTCAATTAAATACAATTGATTTTCTCACCCTCTCTTCCCCCTTTCGCTACCATGGATGATTCGTCTCTGTGACAGCTGCCTTTATCCATTCTCGTTCAAGAAAGTTTAATGACACAAGAAGGTCATGGACAGCTTCCCACAAGGTAAATTTAATTTCTAAAAATAAAGATATATTTAAAAATATACAGTTAAAATTCTCAATAAAAATCAAAAAAAAATTATATATATATAAAAAGAATTGACAATGAAAATAGGCATCATGCATAAATTATCCAAAAATTTAATGGATATTTTATCTTTGATAAGAGTAGTTATATTACGGTAATATTTTTTTTAAAAGTGTTTTTTTACTTGAAAATATATTAAAATAAATTGTTTTTAAAAAATTATTTTTGATATCAGCACATCAAAATGATCTGAAAAAATATAAAAAAATAAAAAAAAATTAAAATTTATTCAATCATGTTTGAAACGCAATATCAAATAAAAAAATATTAAATTGTTAATAATTGTGAACTTGAAGTGCATTGTCGTTAAATAAACTATTAAATAGTATAGAATAACCCACTAAATCTTACCCTAGTTTTTGCTTGAGAGGACAAAAAAAAAAAAAAAAAATCTTGTTCTAGCTAGGCCGATGCATATCCAGGTAATCCCACGTCTGCACCACGATGTTGTAAACTTGTGACAGCATGTTCCATGTGACAAGAGTCTAAGTGAAGCACTGACTCACATGATGTACTTGAAGAAAATTTGGCTGCCTCTATGGTACTTTAATTATCTATTTAACAATGGTTTGATTTTATATTTTAAAAATATTTTTTAAAAAATTTAATTTTTTATTATTTTTTTACTTTAAATTAATATTTTTTTTATATTTTTATATTATTTTAATGTACTAATATCAAAAATAATTTTTTAAAAAATAAAAAAAACATGATTTTGATATATTTCCAAGTAAAAAATATTTTGAAAAATAATCACTATTACACTTTTAAAACACCCTATTAGTCTAACTTTGAAGTTAACAAAATTTGTTTTTTTAACCTTTTTCAAAACAGCGCACTAAAATTATAGCTGCGTTGAACCATAATTTTGTTATTTTTTTGAAATTATTATTTTTTATTTTAAATTAATTTATTTTAATGTTTTTTAAGTTATATTATTTGAATATATTTACAAGAAAAAAAACTTTAATCATTTGACCATATTGTACTGTGGGGAGTTTTTTAATTTTTTTATCTAATTAATTATATGATATCTTTTTTGTTTTTTCAAGAAAAATAATAATTTGAATTCTATTTGATCAAAATAACTTTCTAGTCTAATTCCTTCTTTCTTATTAGTGTATGTTTTTATAAAAAAAAATATATAGTTTTTTGAGCAATTTTGTTCATCCAATAAAAACATAAAGCAGTTATAATTAATATAAAAAAAATTGAATTATTTGAAATAAAAATACGAAGGTATCCTTTTAATTACAAACCCTTGATTTTATTAATGTGCTCGCTTTTTTAAAAAAATTTATACTAGAATAATTATTTTTTAAATAACAACTTATCAAAATCATTAAAAAAGTTTTAATAAAAAAAAACATGCTCTAGCAATTTTGACGCTGATGTATTACAGAAATAAATAAAAAATATTGTGTGTGTGATGTAACAGAAAAGTTTTCATAACCTATTTCATAATTAATTATACAATAATAAAAAATTATTTTTGGATGAAAGAAGATAAATAGATTTATGGAAGAAAATTTATTTTTCATGGAAACGTTCTTTTTTATTCATGTAAGTTTTTTACAAAAATTATTTTTTTAAAAAAAAAAGCATGGTATGATTGAATAAAAAGTGAGAGCAATAAAAAAAACAATAAATATAATAACTTGAACTTTATTTTTATAGAATATTCAAGAACACAAACATAAAAAAAATCTAAATATTAGGTTTAAATATAATAATTAACAAAATAATTGCTAATATTATAAAAAAATGGTAAAGTCTTTTTCGAAAATAAATATCAAATTCAATGACATCCAATGAGATAATATCATTGGAATTTTATTATATTTATTTAATCATAATGCAGAAACAAGTTAAATAATGTCCCATGAATATTCACTCTTTCAAAAATTTTAAAAAAAAAATCAATTAGACATGCAAGTCTAGACTTCCAGGCCTTCGATGTACTTCAGCTTTTTCATGCTTGCCTAAGCGCGCGAGCATGACTTCTTTTTCTTTTTTTTCTTTTTATTTATTTAAATTTCAATTAATACCCTCTCTTTTATTTCTTAAATGGTTTAGTTAACTTTTTTTTAATTAGTAATTAATATATTAAATTATTTTTATAATCTCATTATACTTCAAAGAGATTATTGTAATAAATCAATAGATTTTTCATCTTATAATTTATATAAATAACTTTTATTCGCATGGTATATTATAGAAATGAAAATTATTTGTTCATAGCAAACAGAATCTACCTCTAAGATAGAATAAATCAAAACCTATAAAATAGACATATGAGTAAAATGTTTGTATGGACAATATCTATCCTTTTCTTTTAGCAGGAGAATCAACTTTCCAAGTTAGTATTTAATTAGTGTTAATTTTTATTTATTTATCAATTTATATATCTTTTTATTTATTTTATTTAGTGTAAATACTATTTTTTTGTTTCTTAATTAAAAATCTAATAATACCTGAAAATATATCTATAACACCAACACCTTCTTTTATGTTAAGAATTAATTTGAAATCTGCAAGTTATAGGAATAGTAGTGTTCTAAAATATTTTGTAGTTTTTTGTCATAAATAAATAAGAGAGTGAACCTTAAATTAAACAATAACCCAAATCTCAATTAAGTTCTTAATTTTTTTTTTCTCAATTGAAATCTTTACAGCTTTCTTAAATTATCAAATGGGAAATCCTTGTAACATTTAACAAAAAAACATAAGATTTTCTAAAACTCTTGTCCAATTAATCAACAGACTCTGAGGTGAATGATCTGATCAATAAATATTCGATCCTCTTGTCAACTTGGAATCGATTCAAATCAAAGCAATTTTTTTTATTATTATTTAAATTATTAATTATTTAATTTTTCATATAAATAGAATAAAATACAGATTCGAGTCGGTTGTCATTAATTATTTGACCAAAACATCATTGTTCTTGCATATAAATAAAATTAAAAAGAATTACAAGGTTTAATTCTCGAAGAACCTAATATTCAATGATGTATCTGAAAAAAAAATGAATTGAAGATGAAATTGAAAAAATAATTATTTAATTAAAAAATTATCTAAAAAATAATCTGGATCAATGAGATTGAGATAATCCCATAGAAATCAAATCGAAAGAAATTACAAAGTTCAATTAAAAAAATACTAAAAAATAAATAAAGTCAATCTAGGTTAACTAGTCAAATACATGACTTGGGTCATGAGATTAATTAGGATAATCCTATAAATAGTAAATCAAAACAATATAAATTTTAATTTCCAACCAACATATTATTAAAAGATGAAATCGAAGGAAAAATCAAATAAAAAAAACTCTAAAAAATTAAATTAACTTGAGTTAACTTATTAAACATGCAATTTAGATCGTCAGATTATAATAAATTCATAGAAAATTAAAAATTAAAAATTATAAAATATCACTTCTATCAATCTAATATTGAAGATTGAAAATAAAAAAATATAAATTAATAAAAAAATCTCAAATACAATTTTCAAAACCATATAATATTGAAAGAGGTAATATCGAAGGTTATTGAAGGGGGTTACTAGCCTCGTTTGTCGATTAATGTGTAAGAATTTTGAGAAGCGAATTGTTCAGATAACGAGATTCCACTGTCGCATTTCCCTGAGAAAGTCCAAAGGTAAATATATGGTATGGTATAATTCAATTCCCGAAGCAAACTGAATTCTGCCAAGGGATTCTTTTCACAGATACAAGCTCCATGAACGACACCGTCCAGCTGCATTGTTTTTAGTATAAAACTCTAATCAACCTACAGTTAATAAATAGACCCGAAATAAGATCTAACCCGACAAGAATACCAAGTTGTCGGGTCATGAAAAGTCGTAACATTGACTATTCAAAGTGGATTTGTTTTTCATATTCATTAAATTTCAGAGATGGATTTGCAAGAAATTTATTTATTTATTTATTTATTTATAAAGATAATAATCCTAATATAACATGATTTGTTTAAAACTTAATTGAAAACGTAAAATATTAATTAATATCAACATGCGAGAAACTGGTTGAAAATATTCTGATGGCCAGAACTAAAAACTAAAGAAAATTAACAAATATAAAAGAAACAAAGAGATTGGCTTTTCTACTGTTCATCATTCTTTCTCTCATCTTATTGTTAATTAATGCCATTGTTTATAGCCAATCTCTTCATTCTTAGTCTCTGAGATTTTGGCCTTCTCCTGTTTTGATCAGTTAACTTATTTATTTTCAATTATATCCTTACGGACTATGTTGATATAAATCTATTTGTTGTTATCAATTTTTTTTTTAGTTTAACATGGGTGTCCGTGCCAGCTTGCGCGTACCTCGACTAATCCCACGGGCCCTGACATTAACGACCATGTAAACTTCCAGTGGCAATCATATGAGCAATCACAGGGCTTGAACCTGAGACCACAGAGAGAGCAAACCTCTTGGTCTCAAACTCTTATTACTGAGCCACCACTTAGATAGTTTGTTATCAATTTTGATTTACATTGTCTTGCATGCCCAATATGTCATTAAATATTCCAATGTTATATTCAAAACCAATTTTACAAAATTAAATTTCAAG
>Ga0325411_1000207_pt1 | contig 58741 bp, 50 predicted proteins | sample PopdelMetagenome_13_FD_206181 | JGI IMG/M metagenome (GOLD analysis project Ga0325411, IMG submission 206181) | Populus deltoides microbial communities from Bellville, Georgia, United States - Xylem-PdIQD-R4 | ecosystem: Host-associated > Plants > Phyllosphere > Stem > Wood/Secondary xylem... | reverse complement strand
TCGAGCAAGCTTTCGTTTATCCCCTTCTCTACCACTGTCTCTGCCGAAAACCCGCAAAACTCCACCACCGCCGATGGCCAAGACCACCTCATTAACGACCAAATCCACAAGCTTCGTGTCCTCCTTCAACAAGGCCGCAACGAAACTGCTTATAACTTCACCAAATCTCTCATTCTCTCTAGCCCATCTTCATTTTCCTCACCTTCTCACCTTCTCTCTTTTTTCACTTCTTCTTCTGATGATGCTTCTTTAAATCTTACTCTCTCCGAAATGTTGCTCTCTGTTTGTTCTGAGTCCAAGATGCACAGTCAAGTTTCAGAATTGTACGATTTCATGAGGCAAGAGGGGCGGCTTCCTTCGTTTGGTTATGTGAGGATGATTGTTGAATCTTTGGTGGAATCCAAGAAATTTCATAACGTTCTTGATTTGTTTAAGGAGATGGTGGGCTTGGGTTTTAGACCTGATAAGCTTGTTTATGGGAGAGCAATGCTAGCCGCGGTGAAATTGGGGGATTTGAAGCTTGCTATGGAGTTGTTTGAGACCATGAAAAGGAGGAAAGTTGTTCCTAATGTGTTTGTTTACAATGTTTTGATTGGTGGGTTGTGTAAGGAGAAGAGGATAAGGGATGCGGAGAAGCTGTTTGGTGAAATGTCTGTGAGGAATTTGGTGCCAAATAGGGTGACTTTTAATACGCTTATTGATGGATATTGTAAGGCAGGGGAGGTGGATGTGGCGATTGGCTTGAGAGAAAGGATGAAAAAGGAGAAGGTGGAGCCGAGTATTATTACTTTTAACTCGTTGCTTAGTGGCCTTTGTAAGGCACGGAGAATCGAGGAGGCTAGGTGTATGTTGAACGAGATAGAATGCAATGGTTTTGTGCCTGATGGGTTTACTTACAGCATAATTTTTGATGGACTATTGAAGTCGGATGACGGGGCGGGAGCTGCTTTGGATTTGTATCGGGAGGCAATTGGGAAGGGAGTCAAGATTGATAATTACACTTGTAGTATTCTGTTGAATGGATTGTGTAAAGAAGGGAAAGTTGAAAAGGCAGAGGAGGTGTTGAAGTCCCTCGTGGAACACGGGCTCGTTCCAGGTGAGGTGATATATAACACTATTGTGAATGGTTATTGCCAAATAGGCGACATGGATAGAGCCATTTTGACTATTGAGCAAATGGAAAGTCGTGGGTTGAGACCAAATTGTATTGCTTTTAATTCTGTGATTGATAAGTTTTGTGAAATGCAGATGATAGATAAGGCGGAGGAATGGGTGAAGAAGATGGTGGGGAAGGGAATAGCCCCAAGCGTGGAGACATATAATATCCTTATTGATGGCTATGGAAGGCTGTGTGTTTTTTCTAGGTGTTTCCAGATTCTTGAAGAAATGGAGGAAAATGGGGAAACGCCGAATGTTATAAGCTACGGCTCTCTCATAAATTGTTTATGCAAGGATGGGAAAATTCTTGAGGCAGAAATGGTCCTCAGGGATATGGCAGGCAGAGGGGTCTTGCCTAATGCAAATATATATAATATGCTTATTGATGGTAGTTGTACAGTGGGGAAGTTGAGAGAGGCTTTGAGATTCTTTGATGAGATGTCGAAAAATGGGATAGGCGCAACGATTGTAACATACAATTCCCTCATTAAAGGGCTATGCAAAATGGGAAAGTTAAAGGAAGCTGAAGAGATGTTTTTCCTAATTACTAGTACGGGTCACTGTCCTGATGTGATCACATACAACTCCTTAATCTCAGGGTACTCAAATGCTGGAAACTCGCAGAAATGTCTTGAGCTATATGAAACTATGAAGAAGTTAGGCTTAAAACCTACTATAAATACATTTCATCCCCTAATCAGCGGGTGCAGCAAGGAAGGGATAGAGCTCAAAGAGACACTGTTTAATGAAATGTTGCAGATGAATTTGTCCCCAGATCGAGTTGTGTACAATGCTATGATTCACTGTTATCAAGAGACTGGGCATGTTCAAAAGGCATTTTCTTTGCAAAAAGAGATGGTAGACATGGGAGTTCGTCCTGATAACAAGACCTATAATAGTTTGATTCTGGGCCACTTAAAAGAGGGGAAGTTGTCGGAAACAAAGGATCTTGTTGATGACATGAAGGCTAAAGGATTAATCCCTGAAGCTGATACCTATAGCTTGCTGATACAGGGACATTGTGACCTGAAGGATTTTAATGGAGCATATGTTTGGTATAGAGAAATGCTTGAGAACGGGTTCCTTCCTAATGTCTGCATCTGCAATGAGCTATCCACTGGCCTTAGAAAGGAAGGGAGGTTGCAAGAGGCCCAGAGCATCTGCTCTGAAATGATTGCTAATGGAATGGATGATATGGACACTAATGAGGACCTCTCTGATGTTGCCAAAATGTAAGCGATATTCTATATTTTATCATACCCCCCCACCCCCCCCAACCCAATATCTCTAATTGCATCGAAAACTGTTGCAGGCAACACAACAGCACCGATGCTCATTAACTATCAGATGCTAGCAGTTGAAATGTGCAGGCAGAGTTCCCTTGTAGTCGCGTTATCCATTTCCCAGGTACTTATCTCAAGTTTGCTCCGACAAGTGAAAACCCTCGAATTTTCATCTGCGAAACTGTCAAAACATCCAAATCATGATGTTTGATATTCACATGTGGTTCTTTTTTTCCAAACTACGAGTTCTTTGCTCTTCTTGTTGCACTAGGCAAGTGTAACGGTGCCACGAAGGTTTCCAAGTAGTTCATTGGAATATGTCATGACAAGCACGAATGCAACCCTGACCCTACATTCCTAAAGCCTCTCTTTCTTGCTCCATCTTTCTCTTCTCTTCACTGCTGTTTTTCACTGGGGAGTAACTCCCCTCCTTTCCTTTTCATTCACTGGCTGACTTTTCTCTTTTTTTTTCATATATTGTGGTCTTTGGGCTGGATTGCCACAATACTTTGCGGTTATTATTGCTTTTTATAGGTTATCTGAATTGTTTTCGTTACTTTTCCATTTTTTTGGGGTGTGGTCTTCAGTTTTTGCACCAGTTGTGTCATGATATCATTAGATATGGTGTTTGCTATGCGGAAACAGCCATTTTTCGCCTACAAATATCAGCTTTTCTTCTTGGTATACCCGTTCCTATGTGGTCGAGTTCTTATGACACTGCATTTTTATCATTCTTTCTTTGCCTCCTATGATTGAACGGTGATTGTTTTTTCTGGGTCTAGACTATGTTTCTCATGTGTGCAGTGCTGCAATGTGATCAGTGCATCTCCATTCTTTTCTTTTCTGTCCTTTTTCCTCTGCTTTCTCCATTCTCTTTGTTTCCTAGCATGTTCATTTTGCTCTTTTCAGGGGCTGTTAATTTTTTTATACATTCTCTCTTCATCGTATTGCAGGCTTGCTGTGCAGTGTTGGGTACTTTCCCAGTGCTGCTTCACTGATTTAACATGTTTGTGTTACAATCAATTGGTTCTTTGAGAAATAGTTTATGGTTGTGTGTCCCGTAATGGTTCTTTTGATATCAGGTTACTTGAGTTTGGGTTGGCAATGCAAAATGATGAAGTTTTTGCTGTTGTTTACGGTCAGCCCCTGGGCCAACTTTGAGCCTGCATTTTCATCTCTTTATTGTATGTTAAAATAATCTTATCCTAGGTGGCTTTCAATTTCAAAATGTAATCTTTACATATTGTCCAGCCATGCATGCATTGGAGTTTTCTACATATAGTTATTTTTGTTTTAGTTTTTAAGCTTTCCAAGTGTCTGTTTGTGTTTCTAATGAGCCAAAAACAAGTGATGATTATTATTTGTCTAGTTTTTTTGTCAAACTAATTTATTTGGGTTTTTATTATGTCATCTTGGTGTTTTCCTAGATTTGAAGGGTTACTCCAAGTATATAAAGTTGAATCAGATAATGTATTTGGATCTTTTAGCAAAATCTGAATTAAGAGTCTTTTGACTTGGCCTTTTGCATAATATCAAGTTTTGTATCTTCTTTGTGAGTTGTGGATTTATTCCTTAACTCTATATCTCTAAAGTGGTGGTTTGATCTAGTTCTTTAGGGTGGTGAGTTTGTTATTCGTTTCTGTATCTCTTTTGTTTTGTACCTTAGGGTGGTGAACGAAAATTATCATTGGTGTGAGTGACCTACAACTTTATGATTTTCATACCTTCACGGTATCTGGTTGTGTCATCTAATCATTTTCAGACGTCTCTCTTATGGTTGGGTGCCAACTCGAGTTTCATGGTGTGTTTGGTCATCACAGATGATTGTTTTCGATCTTTTGTGTGTTGTATAGGCTAGCTTGCCTATTTTTTAGTTCCTGCTTCACTATTTTTCGTGTCCAGCTGCTCTGTTGTGGAATGCAAAGCTTTTTAGGGCATTTATTTTCTCATGATGAGTTTGGATTAATCTGCACCGATATGCATTAACCATCCATGGATCTCTGCTTATGATTTGTACCAGGTAGGCTCAGCAGAGAACAGTTGATAATTTTATCAGGAAGGATAGAAAATGAAAATCCTCATCGACAAGAACGGTGATGCACTGAATAGCTATACTAGAAACAAGCTACATCAAGGCCCAGGTGTGCGTGCAGGCTGTGGGAAAACAAGAATCACTCTGCAGCAACGATTTTCCCAGCTTTGATGGTGTTCTTGTGGATGCTGAGGTACGTCAAGCTCTCAGCCATTTCAAATTTTAACGATTATAATTACCGGTGCAATGTTTTATTCTCACTTTAGAGTTTGCTTTGAAAGATACCCACCTCACTATAAAACACCATGTAGCCTAAAGCGTTCATCAGCCAGACCAGCACAACTACTACAAAATAAAGAAGCAACGGAACTATTTGAGAATCCAACCTACCTTTTACTTTGACTACCAAGTCTACTATGTTCTCACCACTACGTGCATGTGCATCATCAGCCCTGTCCTCCTGTATCTTGTTAATACACTAATTTCACTTTAATTCTGGTCTAAATTGGTAGGGTGATGCACATAACCATGGATGTGAAGGGCAACGAGTGAGCTGTTCGGAAGCTTTGGAAGAGGGTACAGTCTGAGATCTCAGTCTTCTAGCATTGTCGCTGCCTAACAACTTCGTCCTGTGTGATGGAAGAAGAGAGCAATCTCCATAGAAAGGAGCTTGGGAAGACGGGCCCACAACCCCTTGCTATACAGGCACTTCAATCTCTTTAAGCAAGTTTTTTGTGTTTCTTTGGCATTGGCAATTTTGAATCACTAAGCATTAATGAAGGACGCAAGTTAAGCCATTAACTTACTTTATCATGTTAGAATTGAAATGATCAGATGCTTCTCGAACCAGAAAAAGGAACTAGATGAAAACCACGAGGAGTTGATGACAAGAGATATTCACTCGAAGAAAGAAACCGAGGCATCAATAACATGTTACTACCATGAGTTTTCAAAAGAATAATGAATACAACAAATGCAGATTCATGATTGAAAACATGTACAGACTCAAATGCTTTGAACTCCCAGCTTTCATGCAAACCTCATCCTATAATAGGGAAAGAAGGGTCGATCACTAAAGTTGGGAAGGAGGAAAAAAGAAATGATGAACAGGGACAGCAGAAATAGAAACGAAAAGAAAATGGGAGGTACAGAAACTGTTCAATCTCTAATATACAGGAGGGGTGTGCCTTACGAACTTCCATGAGATCTGACCGATGAAATTGATTGTGCTGAGACAGAGGCTGTTGGGCTGTTAACTTCTCTATCCCCATCGATGGCTTTTGGTTTTCCACTCAATCTTTCCATTGCATCTTGGCAAATCTCATTAAACCATTCATCTTCTGGCAGCACCCTGACAAAAAAAAAAAAAAAAAACGAAATCTCAGCTCCAGAAAAGCCAAGTGTTTTGATATGAAATGATTAAAACATAAATGAAGGCACGCATGCTGGCTATTTTCCTGCGCACTTAACAGCTTATTTGAACGCATTTTACCCCAAAGACACGAGTTTGCAGCAGATGGCATATATAATTAATGCATAATAGAATGGACTTTCTTTACCCTTATAAATTACGCGCCTAAGACTTGCAATCTGTCTGCTTCTTGCAGCTGATTTTACTTGACTTTCTTTCTAATTTCAAAATTAGAAATTCAATTGCTTAGCAACTCATGGGCCACGACACAAAGGCTGACATCCAGACAAGGATATTGTAAGTTGTATCTAACACCATGATCTTACTGCTTCTGCTAATCCTCAGCAAAAGCCTCCCAACAAATGTAGTAATGATAAAAAGATTCATAACTACATACCAAGTTATAAATTAAATCCAGCTTACTTCCTAACAAAAATAAAACAACATAACCAGCTAAGGGTCTTGGGGATAACTACAAGCCTAATAATCTAGACCTCCCAATCTTCAAAATTCCCAATAACATATGCAATAACCATCATAAGTCAAAGTTGTTTCACACCTAGTTTTCATCTCGTCAAAGTCCACTATGTTAACAAAACTTGGTGTAGTGCATAATATTCAAAATAAAAAAAAAAAATTTGAGGGAAGAAAAGGAGAAGGAAATGCATTCCAAGACAATATAAGTTTTACCAAACACAACATGTACATCAAGAAACAAACATGTTCCTAAGCATTTTTAACACAATTAAAGGAGTTGAACACTTGTTGACAAACACAACTAAAGAGTTAAAATAGATTCACATGAATCTATCATGCAGTCGTAGGAAACTGGTTCCCCCAATAATTTGCGCATCCCATATACCATGTAATAAATGAATTCTCGATTTCAGAAGAGTTCATAAACTAGAATATAAACTTACCCTAGCTTTGGTTATGTTTATGCATACTTTCTGATTATGTTGAGAATATGTAATGAAACTGCTGCCAGTCAAAGACCAAAAAATAAACTAGTTTACCTGTCTGGATCCATCCCTGTTGCAGAGAGTACTGCCACAGCTTTTGAAATGATTTCATTGACAACTCGATGCAAATTTCGTGACAAGTAGCGCCCTTGGGAAGCAAAGCACATGACAAACTTCATGTCCAAATAGAACTGCATGTTTACAAACAAATAAGTATATCAATGACCCAATTCATGACATATAACTATAAATGAAATGATTTCAGAGTTACATGCCTGATGTAGACCAAGAGGGCCTAAAGGCCTCGGGCCTTCCTCGATGTCATCCCAAAAACTTTGGTCTTCCGAAAGCCATAAAATGACTGTTTCTGTGAGTCTCATCAATAGCAATGTAGCAAATCTTTCCCTTCCTACGAACATCTCTGCTGCTATAGCAGCCATGCCGTTCAGTTTTACAAAAAGCTCCTGAATTGGTAGCATAGTGACAAGAAAGTGTAAGAACTTGAACTGAAAGTTCCAAAACAGAAAAGTACATCAAATCCAAGAACAGATTTTATGAATGATGAGCATGTTTAATGCAAAATGTTGACAAAGGATATCTAAGATCGCTACAAACAATTACAGTTCACAAGCCTTTCCCATCTATCAAAAGCTCAAGTCATGTCATTCCCATGTGCCAAATCCAATCTCACTGATAACTTAGCCAACTTACAGTTTTTCTTAATCTGGTTACAGTTTTACACAAACGAGCTTCCAACTAGTTGTTCAATACCCAATTTTACCCAAAAAATTTCAAACCTAAACAGTTAAACCAGATCAAGTAGGAGGAGGATAAGTAAGAACCTTAATCAGGTAGATAAAGACTTAAAAACCTTATTTGGGTAGATAAAGACCTACCACAATCAATTAGGTGATTGTAGCTGATATTCCTGAATGCAACACCCAGGACAATGCATTAATTACATGAATAGAAAACTTGTTTGAGTCGATAGAGCAATGAAGCTACCACCTAAATGATAGGCTTACTAGTTGAAAATCAGGTGCGGTGTCTTGTAGCATAAGAACAAAAAGAGATGAGTGGGGGTGAGAATGAGCAGCCTTGGAAGAGCTGTAAAAAAGAGGCAATGAGAACACTCTGTGAATGGTGAGAGAAACCTCTTAGAATGAAGGGTGATGAGCTGTTTATAGGTGGCGTGGCATGAAGTTCAATAAACAGAGGTCCCTAGGATGTGGTATGGCCAGAAATAAGTTGTTTATTTCACTGTTGCTAAAATGCTCCCGTGCAAAGTTAAGGAAACAGATGCTCTCCAAAGAGTGAAACACCTTAGATTCTAATCAAGGGAGCCTTAACAAGACGCCTGAGAGTTTCTTTATTGACATGACCTTCCAATTCACTGTTGCCAAATGCTCCTGGGCAAAGTTAAGGAAACAGATGCTCTCCAAAGAGTGAAACAGCTTAGATTCTAATCAAGGGAGCCTTAACAAGACACCTGAGAGTTTCTGTCAACATGACCTTCCAAAACAAATAGCATAGGTTTCCCGAGTCAACATTCTTGCAGGGAATAGAAGCAAACATAGAACAGTGCTGCACGTGCCACTCAAAATGCATTCATTTCTTAGATTTCTTGTCCACCTTAAACCATAGTACTTGAAAAAATTAAGAACTCTAGATGGATTCTTCATCATCTTTTCCCAGCCCTAAATTATACTAACCAAATATATATAAGGCATCATTAATTTAAGAAATAATACCTGGTATATTGGGGATGGAAACCAATCCACTTCATCTGCATTTCCAACCATGTTTATATACATTTCTGCAGAAAGATGGCTATCACCATCTTCTGTAAAAATGAGATCCAGTGCATGTTGTCGACAGAAAGTATCTTTTAATCTATCAACTGAATTCACAAGCCGCTTCCTCCATTCTCGTTGCTCAGGATGACGGTTCTGCCTATCTAAGGGTCTTCTACGTGGATCATCCTTGTGATTAGTCTGATTCAGAGGTGCAAGTTTCATGGCTGCACGTGGCAGTAGTTCATCTGCTAATAATGAAGCATTCGCCAGCAATGCAATTTGCTGGGCTTCGGTCTCAGCCATTCGCACAATTTTATTTCCAGAACCTTCAAAGTTTGCTTCTTCTTCCATCGAACCTGGTAAAGCTTTGATCAGCATGTTCACATACGAGTTAAATACTTGGAACAAACCTTCCAGTGTTTGGCCTCCCAACTGCATGCTTAAGAGCGGTCCTACATCCTCAAAAAAGTCCTACATGTTCAAGTTGTGCAATAACGCAATTTAGTGAAAGAATTAACCAGCTACCAAAAGTTCAAGGAAGAAACAATTAAAAAATCAACCCTTGAACAACTGTGAGAACAAACAACATGTGCTCAGATGATCATATAGAAGAGTAGTGATTCAAAAACATTCAAGACATTTGAAGAGTAGGTAAACCAACTGTAAGAGAGAATTCACGAAACTAGTCAAAAACATTCAAGACATTTGAAGAGTGGGTAAATCAACTGTAAAAGAGAATTCAAGAGAATATATCCAGCAGTAAGCTCAAAGGCAGGAAAACAATATATGAGTTAGTGCATGTGCCATGTAAGGGCTATACAAGGGTAAGAAAATAACCTGAGACCAAATGAACAGCGAAGTGGCAATTAAAAGGAGCAAGTAGAAAGGATTAGTTCATGAATTGATGTTTGAATAGAGAGAAGATATGTATAATGTTACAGTTTATCAGATATCAAAGGGGAAGGTTGTTTACCTGGACCATTAAATTGAAGCGATGGGCACTGCTTGTAAGTTTATGTTGAAATACTGCTGCGTTGCCAAGAGATGTAACAGAAGACCTGCCAGACTGTCGAGTACTGGTTGGAGGATAAGTAAGTACCCAGTCATCAGCAGCAGCCAAAGCAGCAGTGCTCTCTTCAATTCGTTTTATATTAGCATTTAAGGCCTGTTCAACACTAGGCCTAAAGAGTTTTATGAGCACAGGACAGAGTGCCAAGCCACGAGCTTCCAACAGAGAGCAATGACCTAAAGCTATTTGAACACACTCTGCTGCAGCTCTTAAACCTCCAGCAGCTGCTGATGATGCTAATGCGTGTCTTTGAACAAGAACAGCAAAGGCCTCTGTTTGCTTGGTAGCCCACATCACAAGCTCAGACCTATATTCTCGTTCCTTGCCAAAAATAGCCAAAGAATCGCTAGCAGCTTGAGCGATAGCAGAAAACACTATCTGCGACAGTGCAGCAGTATACGCTCCTCCATATGAGGTGCTTGACGGGCGTAGGCTTTGCATATTATACTGATATCTTTGGAGGTGTGCATTGAGGAGCAAACTATGAGCTCGAGCCCCATCCCCAAGCTTTTTAAGAGCTGATATAGCCGCACGAAGTTCACTACTGCGAGTAGAAGGTTGGCAAGCAGCTTCAGCAAGCTGATCAGCCAACTTTTGCCTGCGTTCAGTAATGGCCATCTCCAGAGACCTAAGTATACCAGGACTCAATGATTCTGTTTCTTTTGCTTCAGCAGCTACACGTTCTCCTTCATCAAGTGCTGCCAGAGCTTCATCCACTCTCCTCTCAGCTAACAAAACATCAAGCATATCAGGGAACTCAACTGACCATTTCTCCAAATCAGATGGTTCTCTATCTTCAACATTCGATAACAACTCATTTACCATGGACCCTTCAGATGCTTTTAATGACAAAGAATCAATATTAACTCCCTCCGCTAAACCATGAATCAAAGTTGCTTGAGTGGACAACAGGTTTCTTATAGATGATAGCTCCCCTTCCAAATCTGATATCTCCTTCGATGTCCTGTCAACGATAAGCAAAAAGAACCCACCCCTTCAAAATCACACTACAGACACAAAACATACGCCTTCCCAGTATAAAATACCTAACAGCTTCTTAATCACATTAAAACACAGTTTTAAACCACAAATTCAATCACAGCTTCCTACAACCCACGGAATTCACAAATTTTACACCACGGGAAGCAATCACACTACACAGACACACATTTCCAGTGGTAAAATCGCAATTCAATAATCTTAACATCCAGATTAACAAATCACAGCAACAAAAATTTTCAAGCTAGCTACAAATTACTTAATTTTAAACCACAAATTCAATCACGACTTCCTAAACACCAGGAAAACTAGCGAAATTTTCCACAACGCGAAGAACTAATTTACCTTATAAACGCAGCATAATTGGCGTAAACACTTTTCCGCATTTCCTCAGCAGATGTTCTCTTCAAATCCAAAAGATACGAACACAACAGCCTTATTTCCTGTTCATCACAACCAAACACACATTTATCATCGTCAAAACCTAAAAAGGACTAGTGGTCTCCTCTATCCTTTCTAGAAATTGAAAAAAGAAAAAAGACTACTAGTTAACGAACCTTCTCGTTGAGAGAGCATTTGGACTGAATATAAGAATCGGCGTCGAATCTATCAGACTTGAACACGTTGAGTCCGTCCTCGAGCTTCGTGCCGTTCTCCTTCACCGACGTCCCTCGCGAACGACTACTCGTCTTCGCTGAAGCCATTGTTTATGAAGATGCGATCAAGAATCCGGTAACGGTGGGTACAGACAGCTGATGAGGAGAAATTAAGAAGTGGATCTGAGGGCAAACGTGGAGTCAAGCAATCATTGGTGGTGCTGTAGAAGAAGAGGATGGAGGAGGAGAGAGTTTGGCAGAGAGGGAGAGAGAGAGGGGGGGGAGAAAGGAGGATTTGTTTAGAGGAAAGAGCACAGCAGACGGCTCCGTGTTTTTCTTCTTCTTCTTTTTTCCGTTTTTTTTATGTCACTGTAAAAATTGAGAGAGAGAGCAGACTGGATTTGACTGCGACTATTCTTTGTTTAAACTTTAAAGTGATCTTGACCAAGGCGGTAAATTGGCCAATAAGGTAGTAAGTAACTGACATTTGGTATACCAAAAAGGGTAACTAAAACTAAGAGGGTAAATTTCATTTCCGGGTAAAAAACTTGAATCTTGAATTTATGAAATTGTTTTTATGTATATAAATAGTACCATTCATCATTGATATTAAACTTAATCCCGGTATAAAGTCATGGTCATAAATTAAATGGGTTGATCCACTTTAGCTATGTTATTATTTATTATTTTGTTGTTTTACAAAATTCTTTTTTTATTTTTATTTTAATAATGTTTTTAGTTGAAGGAGGTTAGCTTTGTAATTCTCTCCAGGAGGGAAGTGACGTGTGACATCTAACAATGCTATAAGCAGAAGACACCTGTCAATTTCTCATGTAATAGATAATTAGAATCGAATGATATTCTTGGCAATTAATCCAAGCATTAACCATCCTGGCAATCAATTAGTGAATGATTTCTTCTTCTCATCTCCTCAGAACGAAAATGGGGATGGCAGTTTCGTCATTGGATAAGATCAGCAGCCTCTAAAAGAAATGATTGGAGAAGATCTAGCTGGCCTTTCCTTCCCGGTCAATACATAAAAGCAATGCGTGTTTTTGTATTAATTTAATTCTTTAAAGTATTTATCTTGATATTAAAATCATAAAAAAAAAATCAATCTAATAACATTATTTCGGCATAAATACAATTTAAAGATCGACATATCAAAAACATAAAGTGCAACATTTATGAAAAGCAATTTTATTAAATCAGATCAGTTCATGATCTGATGTACTTCTTTTTTAAAAATAAATAAAATTTAAAATTGATTGGCTTAACTCAGATTAAAACTAATTAATTTTTTATGAAAAAGTAAAATGATACTTGTCTATTTTTTTTATTAAAAGTTAACTTTATCAACCGAGGAGATGATACCGGATCAGATTAATAGGAGGGAGGTGTGCAAGGAAGGACGGCATATTTTATTTATTTTTCTGGCTGTCTGGACTCTTGTACGCTTTAGTGGTTCAGCTGCACCATGCGCACAAACCATACAGTAAATTTAATAATTTAGAAGAATAAAAAAAAAGGGGTAGTGCCCAGTTGGTGAAGGAACTGCAGCAGGCACGAAAACCATATCTGGAAGGGACCTTCTTGGTGGGGAGAGGGTGATGGGTTTGGTCTGCCATTTTCAGTGGTTGCAACGGAATTTTATTTTGATAGGACACCAATTATTAACTATACCAACAGGTTTGTGCAACACTGATATATTAATATCAACAAATCAAAACCATAAAAAATACTTAAAAACATAAATTTAATATTATCTTAATCAAACAAAATTTTTTTTTTAAAACAGGTTGAACCATCAAGGACCCTCGAAAAATCACCTATTATCTGACTATTAATTAATGTTTCATGCCGGATAATACATTATTGCAAAGTTTTTAGAAAAAGAAAAAAGGTTCTCATATCTTTGGATCCCAGACAAATTACATTCTGGGCCTTTTACTGAGCCTGTGAACACTTCCACACCTGGCCTGAAGCCAGTACGTTACTCATGACTGGATTCTTGGGTGAAGTTTGGCTTTGCTTTAAATATCAGAGACTTGCCATTTTCCAGTTAACATTAACCGTAACTTGTACTCGAGCTGAAATTAACATGACAAGGGCTTTTACAGTGTCCCTCAACAGAATGCAACGGGTAACATCCATATAAACACCATTCCTCATCTTCAAATCGGGATACTCCCTTTATGTCCTGACACTGGCTATGTCTACCAGGAAAACAAACAAGGATGCACCATCCACTATCTCATGATGGCTCAGGACATCCCACTTGACACAAGTGGCAAAATTATTTCCCAGCAGTGGAATAGAATGCTAACCATGATTTGTTAATCAAAAACAGTAACTGTTCTGGCAAAAGCTGTAGTTGACATTGTTACTCTGCGGGGACGTTTGGTCATTACAACTTCAAAACACAGGATTATATAGATCCTCAAAGAAAGGTAAATGATGCACCGGTTACATTTATTACAATTCCAGTACCGGGCAAATCCAAAGTCTTGTCTGAAATTATGCCTTACATACCCAACGAATTCCAATCTACCAGACAGACAAATAGAAGAAAGTTCATCGCGGAAGATCCTCCAATGGGCATATAAGGGATCAAGCTCCTCAACTCATTCAATCCCAGAATCCGAACGAACAACTGTTAATAAGGAACCAAAATAATATTTAATCAGAATGCACAGTTGAGAGCTGATGTAACAGAAAAGTAGTGATGGGAATAGGTTAAAAATGCAAGGTAATGTGCAGAAGTATATACAAATTGAGGGCCAAAAAGGGAGAAGACCATAACAACTCTCTCTCTCTCTCACCCTCAAAGAAGGTAAGTCCATGACACCATTATTAATTAGACCACTAAGTTGTCAGATGAGTATATAATTATAAACAGGTGAATGAGTATACAACTATAATGAGGATTAAATCCTTCAGAGAAACAAACAATACATCATTTTTGCAACACTATTTTTCTCTTTTCCAAGTCAAAGAAAGCCACATCAAACGTGCAAGAATGTTACTTTCTGGGTACCAAACGGTTCATAAGAACATCCGAAACAATTCAATAAATGGTGTATAACAAAAATAGCTGGTCATAGAGATTGCCTCTCCCCACTAAAGTAACGAAATAAACACTAGTTTAAACAATCCATTCCATAAAGGAGACCCGAACAAATCAAAAGAGATTTGCAGCATTTCTAAAATCATCAGCCAAATTTCAGTCTCCAAGCTACTTCATCCAATTTATAGGCACCTTAATATCACTACCACAGCCTAAGTCAAAATTACTAAGATAGAAAAGACTGCACTGAACCAAGCCCCTGAAACAGCTAGCTTCTTCACACCATAACAAAAATAACACTCACTTTTTTCCAAGGCATGGATGAAAGTAAGATTCTTCCAAACCCTTCTAATTATCCGGTTCATCAATAGACATGCAATCAATCCCACCAAAACTGAAACCAGTAGGAAAACATTCTATACCGCGAGCCCTGAAACTGAGGTCATTGAAATGCTAAATACTCAAACATGGAGAGTTACTAGCATAGATTAAATCTACTCCTCTTTCACAGCCCTTTAATGCTACAAAACTTAGAACATATCAGAACACCCCTCTTCGAATCAAATACGTCAGCGGACCTAAGACCAAAGCACCACATCCACCACGCACTAAAGGCTCCTCATAGTTCTTATAAACAAGCTCAAACGTCAAGAAATTGGCTCTCAATCTTTACCCCAAACTTCTATCCTGACAGAATTGTTAGAGAAAAACAATCCATTCAGCCTATAACTTCTACATCATCATTCAAATGGTGATTAACAATGATCACAAACTTAAACAAAACCAAATCAGATTCGATGAAATCAGGAGTAACAAACATCATTGGCACAGAATCCAAAAACCCCAGATCTAAAAACGAGATAAAAGGGACAGCTTTATACAAGGAGGGAATTAGAAAGAAAGGGAAGAGTGGAATCTTACCGGGTTTCTGAGGATTTCCATCGACAAACTTGGTAACAGCAAAATGAACCTTTTCCCTGGAAAGAGCTTCAGTCTTGTATGGTTCTTTCAGACAGTTTCTGACAAGATTAGCACAGATGTTGGAATATGTTATGTAGGTCATGCCGGCGGCCCTCCAAAACGGCGCTGCTGCATTCGACGCCATCGCTTTTACTCTCTTCTTCTCGTCTCTTCGGTTTCTCTGTCAAGAGATGATACCATAACTTTACTTACTGTTCTTTGTGCTGACCTAGTTTCTCTTGTGGGCTTAGTTTTGGCCCAAATAAATCTTTTATCCCAAAAGCTAATCACCAAGCACCGGTACTAAAATCAATTATAAGGGTCAATTTGACAGAATTAATATACTAAAGGGATTAAAATTATAACAAACCAATTTTTAATTTTAACTAGCAAGCTAAAAGCTTAGATGTAAAACTCAATCCGAGTAAGGTCCGGGTCGAAAAGATCCACCTGAATCAATTTTTTTTAAATAACTATTTTTTAAAAAATTTAACAAGCAAATTAACAAATTGACCTATTTTTTTTATTAATATAAATATTCAGACTAGCTTTCAAAAATATGTTATTTTAACAGTGTTAGCCGAGTTCTTTCCATTTTTTTTCTTTTGTTTTTTCTTCAGCATAAACTTGTCTTAGCCCCGGATTAAACATGTCTGAGATTAACCCGCTGTTCCCTTCTGCGTTTTACAACAGTGGCTATAAGCCCCTTCAAAAACCCACCAATCTTTCTGCTTCTCTGTGAGCAAGATGAAGGCAACAGCTTTACACAATCTCTTCTCCTCACCGCCTCCAAAAATCAACCATCTCCTCCTCCCTCACCAACACCAACTGCCACATGTTAGCTTCACAATCTCCAAGGGTCCACTGTTCTCCTTCTTTTCTTCTAGCGGTGCAATCAGAGCCGTTGAGAGAGTACGCTTGTCATCTATCTGGGATGAGAAGCCATATGAGTTACTAGAAGAAGATGTTGTCACATTTCTTGACCCACCTAAGGAGCTTATCCCTCTTGACCCTGACACTTACAATCCAGCTGCGTACCTCTGGTTCGTTTCAGTGAAAGACTTGTCATTTACTTTACCAGCAACATGTTGCTGCAGCCCACTGACTGATGATTTGATTTTGAATTGCAGGAGTAAAATTGAAGATATACCAGAAGAAAGGCGTCTTAGATTGCTGTCTCTGATAAAACAACCTAGGTAGTGTTTCTACTTGTGTTTTTAATTTTTCAAGTTTAAGAATTTGATGTTTACTATAAAGGGTTGTAGTAAAGTTTGGATTTTTTCACGGATTTGGTTTGAATGGGAATTAATTTATGCGTAGGCTAATATCAAGAGCTTGGGAGATAGCTGGCATGAGATATGAGGATGCTAAGTTAGCGAAGAAATGTGGGTCTGACTTGCTGTGTTGTGAAGATGGTGAATTGTCAGTTGAGTTTTATAGTTGTAGAAGTAATGGAGGTAAAATATTTGAATTGTTGGTTTCGGTTATGTAGGTGTGTGTGTGTGTGTGTGTGTGTGTGTGGAGTGTGCACTGTGAAGTTTCGGTGGTAATGTGATTTTGATGTGGGATGTTGTGAACTAGGTGGTTTGGATGTTTCTTGGATGAAATCGTTCAAGATGGTGAGATCTAAAGTGCTTTTATTTTTATAATTTGTTCCCTTTTGCATGTGATGAGATGCCTATGATTGGTGCATTTTTTTTACGTCTCAGGTTATTTTCCGTTGCGATAATGGGGAGGTTTATGGGAGATTTATTGGTAAGTTCAGCTGCATTTTTTTCGTTGTGATACTGTATTTTACACTGTAAAGAGCAAGGCTTCAATGTCTGTATTTGTTTATGTGTTTATTGGATGTGAGTTTGTAGAGGACTGGAGGGGAGGGGTAGGGATGGGAGTAAGGCAGAAAAAAATGGAAAGATGCTGTGAAAAATAGCAGAAGCAAAGTTTTCAGTATTTGAAATTTGGTTTCCCCATCCACAGACAGATGCATATTTAACTTAAAGGCTTGGGGCGGGTGGAGGTGGTTGTAGAAGAGTTGAATCCGTTAAGTGATGGGCATGACAGATAATGATTTGTTTCTAAGTTGTTTGAGACTTGATCAGTTGCCTCAAAAATTGATTCTTTTTTATAAAATCTGTAATGGATATTCTTAAAAAATCTTGCCTTTTAGTTTCTGGCTTTAAAAGCACTCAATTGTCCCTGTGTATATTATATATATTTGATGAACTATGAAGATGGTTAGCTCAGACCTAATCTTAGTTAACTGATAACAATAATGCTTGAACAGGTGGATCAGTGCTGGCTCAAATCACAAAAACCTTTAGTCCATTGTATTTTAAGGTCGTGGAGCAGAAGGAAGTAATGTCTACAGAGCAGCCCTGTGATTTAGCATATGAATTTGGAGATGGGCACTTGGATCTCTGTAATTATCCACGACACTTTCCAATACCAGGTGGGATTTATCTAAGAATTGTACTAGTGCAAAGGATTTATAGTTTCAGATGACTATTTTTCTAATTGAAATGCGAAAAAGTTGGTAGAGTTTCTCCTCACCATCACTGTTTTGACTTCGTGTGGCCCTGATTTGCATTTGCATCTAACAATTTCATGCCAGGGGACACAGGACTCCGTGATAGTTATCTATAAATAATGTTACTCTCACCCTTGCAGAAATTTGATCTCATTTGTGCCAATGGAAGCAACCATAAGCTTACCTGAAAAATAAAATTCAATAGACATGATTTATGACAATTATTTACAGCTCTATTTGATGATATAATGTGTATAGTTCTATTTAACATTCCTTCCTTTTCCGCATAATGTTTGGACTAGTCTTAAAGAGTGTCTTTACTTTTGCAGAAAAACACCCGTACCCTTTCGATGATCAGGTTGTCATATATATTCGTCACGTTGGACCTGGGGTGCTAGTGGGGCAAGCATGGCAAGAAGGGAAGGAATTACAGCAAGTTCCTCAGAAGTTATGTGATGAGATTTTGATGGTTAAAGATTATGCACCACCCAGAGAATATCCATAAAAATTGCGTTTATTTCCTTATTTGTTGATCAAGAGCAGCTGATCAGATCTTGAGCCCTCAAGTAGAATCACTAGAAACAATCCATGACAAGCTTTTGAAATGGTCATGGAAGAAGAAAAGAAGTGTAGTTTCTGTAATGCTCGTCTAGTTCTGTTACAGAATCTTGAAGCTGGCTTCTGTCATCTATGAATTGTAATATCAAAGGGAGAAAGAGGAGTTTTATGTGTATGCTATGCTGTTGATAAGTAGCCTGGAGTACGGCGCCATGTAGATGCAGTGCGCATACAGAAATCCAAGCTTCACTACCATATCTTTCTTTTCTTACCACGGATTCAACGTTTTATTATTCTCAAAGGAAAAAAAAAAAAAAAAACAGCAAGTTTTAATTTTTTGAGACAAGCCATTGCTGAAATTCTTGTGTGAATCGAAAATTCAAAACAGGGAAGTGCCCTTCTGTCTACTGAAGCATTATTTCTTTATTTCAACTTCATGTAACGTTTGAAGAGGGAAAAGTTTAAGACAACACAGCAAAATCTCAAGTGATGATTTTGCTGAGGTCAGGCTAATTTCTTCATGTTGTTGGAAGAGAACATGTGCAACAAGGTTATTAAATTTGAGTTGGATGGATTGATTCAGATCTATTAAAAAGATATTATTTTATTTTATTTTTAAATTAAAACTAGATTTAATTCGTCAATTAGATCACTCCGAATCAATTCGGAGAGGGATCGTGTCGAGTTTACACCTTGTGCAATGTATCGGACATAACAAGGGCATTTTGCAATTTTACAAATACTGGGGCGGTGAATGTAAAAAGAAACTATCCTTCCCATTTCTCAGTTTGAGGGCTCCAGTTTGAGGGCTCATTATCAACATCATCCATGTTTTCTGTACTGGTTTCTCAAAAGACTGTTACTCCTATCAGTCCATTGTTTGGCCATCAAGATTTGTCCACAAAAATTGGTTCTTGAATTCCTAAACCCAAGTTGTCCTCTCTCTCACAAGTCACAAATGCATCTCCGAACCCAATCTCTCACCACTAACTTACCTCTCCCTTCTCTCTTTCTCCCAAAACCAACAACAACAAAGCCCCACCAATTCACACCTCTAAAGCAGCAAAAACCATTTCCCCAATTCTCCTTAAAATGCTCTCTTTCAACTGTATCAGCTGAGCCACCTACTCATGTTGTTGGATCCTTAAATGATAAGCCCTTTCCTGCTGAAGTTTCAAGAACCATCATGGAGTTATCTTCAGTTGGCACTCTTTCTACTTTGACCCCAGATGGCTGGCCTTTGAGTGTTGGTGTTAGGTTTGCTGTTGATGATGATGGCACTCCTATTTTGTGCTTGAGTGGTTCTCATAGACAGTTTTCTGTTGATAGAAGGTCTAGTCTTCATGTTCAGGTAATTCAATTCAATCCATTGATTCTTCAAAATGGAAAAGGATATAATCTTTATGTATTAAACATGTTTGATTGTTGGAATTAGTTAGAACAATCTGGAATGAGGACACCTCAGTGCACAATTCAAGGAAGCCTTGACAAGCCTGAGGACACAAAGCTTTTGAAGGTAATTTTTTTTTCTTTTCATTTTTATTGGTTGCTTGTAGTGATTTTTGTTGCATAAGCACTGTGGGTTTAGCTGGTTTTAGCAGTTTGTGGTAGAACATTACACTAAAATGAAGACTTTGAAGTAAATTTGATTGCTGGTTTTGGAAAGATTGGTAAAATTTTGTCAATGGAACAAGGATTGTCTGCTAATAATGGAACACCATTGACTATTAACGTGTGGTTTGTGGAAGTAATCGAGATTAATGGAAGTGTTTTCAGCAAGCTATATTCTTCTTGTTTCTGGAATAAAAAATATGTAGTTATAAGTTTAGAATCCCTCTAGTTGAATCATTGATTAAATAGAAGTTGCAATGGGAGTATATTTAGAACCCATCCGGATCACTGCCATCTTCCCACTGCAAGTTGCGGTTATCCTGTTGGAACCATTTTGGACTGGAGGGGATGCTAATCAAGCTGCTTTAGCAGCTAAGATTGAGTAGCAAAAAAGCGATCAAGTTAATAGTTTGGGCTTGATATGAGGTGGGGAGATTGATTCTTACTCAAATGGAGAACCTGGACATGATGTGTAGTAGTTCTATCCCCATGGTTGCTAATTCAATTGAATATGTTTTCATCTTTATCTATCTGCTCCTCAATGCTGCCTAGAGCAGGATTTTTTGCACTCTTTAGAAATGGTGCTTTCTGGGTTTGGGGAGAATGGGCTTGCCATAACAGGGGCAGATTAATTTGCTGCATGTCTTTCTTGGATGTTAGTACGAGTGTGGTTAAGCTCAAACATAGCAAAGTAGCTGTTAGGTTTTGATGTGTCCTAGATGCACATGATGTCCAGGTAACTAAATGTGTGCTTTATTGTTCATGCTACAATTGCTTAGCTCCAAAATGTTTAGTGGGAACCCACCTTCTTTCTATAAATTGAGATTCAACCATCCTTTTTTGACCTAAATTGAGCTGGAGGAACAAGGTAGTCAAGCTACCTGACCAGCTAAGATGCTGAATGCAAAATTTGATTGAATTCCTAGTTTCACCTTGATTTGAGAGGGAATACTGATTGTTTCTCAAATGGAAAACCTGAACCTGATTTGTAGTCCTACCCTGGTTGCTGTTGCCACGGAGGAATTCTGATTTTTCTCATCATCTCTTTGAACTTGGCTCCAACATGCCTGGTGGCTTTTAGAGACTAGGCAAAATGGGTCACACAATAGGTAATTTGGGCTGATTAAATTGCTGCACTTAGGTCTCCTATGGAACATAAGCATGGCTAAGCACCTCACAGCATGGAAGCTAGCAGATTTTGGTCCTTATCAACATGATGTCTACTTAACTGAATGCATGCTTTATTTTTCTCTGTTTATGGTTGTGCTATGATCTCTTAGTCCGTAACTTTTACTGGAATTTGCCTTTCTTTTCAGCGGGCTCATTCAATGTGGAAAAAGAGATTTGGAGAAGAAGTTAAGGATGAACTTATTTATGTTGTGGCCATGGAGCGGGTACTTCAAATGGAAGACTTCATGGAGGTATGATGGGATTTTTCTTGCTGATTGGTTGTGTTGTTATGAAATTCTTGCCGAATACTGGTTTCTTTGCTCTGTCTTTTGAAGGTAATTGCTTTTGGCTTATATAATTTTAGGAAAATATTGATCTCTTTACATATTTCAGGATGGTGTATGGGTCTCATCTTCTGATTATAAAAATGCTAGCCCTGATCCACTCCGAGACTTTGCAGAAGCATTTGCCAATGAGATCAATGACAAGAACATGGAAGATGTTAGCCGCTTTTGCAATGTATATGTTGATTTGGACTTCCAGGTTTGCTGCCAACAAAACTATTATCATCTTCATTGCTATTGGCAGTTTACCTGCACAATTGCTTACTTGAGAGAAAGCAAATGTACCTTGAATTTTTTACACGCACCTGCAATTTATCCCAGGTTGCATGATATAAATAAAAAGAATAAAACCTTTTGGGGGCAAATGCATTTTGATGATACAAAAAAAATCGGTGCAAAAATCGTGCCTGCTTCATCCCTGTTCCAACGTATTGAGGTTTTACTAAGGTTTGTTTTTATTAGATTACTTGTTCTTAATTTCCAATTGGCTTGACAGGTGTCAGAAGCGAAGATTATATGGGTTGATAGGCTAGGCTTTGACATGCGTCTTTGGTCTCCTCAGAAAGGCACGTTTGATGTCCGAATTCCTTTCCCAAGAGAAGTGACTGATGTGAAGGGTGCCAAGTCCTCATTCAATGGTATGTCACAGCTTGCTTGGGAGGTGGAAAAAAACTATCAGACGCTGAACTTTAAGAAGGTGCAGCAATTAAAGCAGATAACACACAAGGGATTGTAACAAGTTAATTTTTCATAATTTTTGTGAGATACTATGATAGGAGGCCCTTAATGACAATTCTTTGCTGAGTTTTTATTGTCCATACTTTTGATGGTTCAAGATTGACCCATCCATTCAGACAAATTTGTTGAAATTACGAATTTGATTGGCAAGTGTTCATGTGCTGCATCATATCTATTTTAGTTGTTCTAAAGCATGCTCAAATTCTTAAACTCAAAATGATCTCTCTGTGTTACACATGATTGTTTCTTGTTTCTTTTGTCCTCTGAGATCTCTTTCTTAGACCCATCCTCTTTTGTCTATGCATAAAAGTTATGGTCCCTACCATCCATGCTCTGTACTCTTGCTATATACAGAGCCTGAACTGTTGAAAGGAATGCATGTGTTACTATCCATTGAAAATACACGTTTCAGACTGTTACTGTTGCATGATGCAGCCATTCTCATCTAGCAACACTTCTTACAATTCAAGGTAAGAAAAATCCTGGTCCTTGTAATATAGGAACAAACAAGAAGAGACAAAGGGCACCGGCTGACTAATTGGAAACATCAATGAGAGCTTTAAAAGAACGATCCGCAAGATCTTGGAATGGGTATTGAATCAACATGTCTCCTCAGATGTAAAGAAGTAGGAACAAAAACAAAATACAAAAGTCAATGAAAGAGCAACCCATTCGCAAAATCTAAAGAAAAACTAGAATTCAACGTCAAGTTTATGAGGAGCTAAACTGTACCCAACTCCCAACTCCACAACTACTCTCTCCCCCTCACTCTGCTTACATTCATAGTAGAACACAGTAAAAACCACAGAGACAAAGAACTTGGATAGGCAGAAGAGAACTGTTGCTACAAACCTAAAAGCAAACTGAGCGAAGGGACCAAGCTCATCATCATCATCAGTTGCTGTAACATAGAGCAGAACATAGATTGGGACAACAAGTGCAGTTAAAATGAACATAAGGAGAAACCCTTGAATTTTTCTTCCTCTGATAAGTTTTTCTGATCTTTTCAGCCCCTTTGTTCCGCAAGAATCATTTTCCAAAACTGAGATCACAAGTGCAAGAGTCCAACTTGCATCAAGATAAAGGTAAAAAAGGGCAGCCAGAATTGTCAAAAACCAACCCCACAGATGAAAAGCATTACTGTTAGGATCAAGCAGGCTGACCAATTTGATCAAGACTATGGCTAAAACAGCATAAGTCAAAGTAAAAAGAGAAACACATAGCCAAGTGATCAATGGTTTCTTCCAGGCATAATGGATAGACGAAATCAGATCATTCAGCCCCATATTTTGACCAAGATAGCTAGAAGCTGATGCATGGATCGTTAGCATAATTCCGAAGAAACATACAAAGAAAAAAGCAGCAAAAAAAGCAAGTTCAAGCCCAATAAGAGTTCTTACATCTTTTTGACCAAGAGGAGAATTCATCTCGTAGCTATCCTCAACGTTTTCAATTAAAAAGCCTGCTAAAAGATAGTGAAGCAGGCCAATAAGAGAGAAAGGAAAGAGTATGGTAAGCATGACTTGGAGCATGAACTTCCCATTTCTTGCTAATATTGTAATGGCTTCCCTCAAGATTCCAATCACATTCAATGGAGTTGCAACCATGGCTGCTGGTCTAGGAGATCACAGTGGGGTAGAAAGCAATGGGAATTGAGACTGCTGGTTTTGTGGCAAGGTTTCAACTGAATTCACTTGTACAGATATGCAGTTCTATCATTCTAAACGGACACTATATAAGACAGAAAAAGTCTTCAACAAATATTTGCAGTGTTTTAATGTGTTATGGCGGGTTGCCCCCATCAGTCAAGATCCGAATGCAAACATGAAATTTCGTACGGCAAGCACTAAGTTAATAATGAAATAGAATACTACTTCAAAATAAAACTGTCCAAGGAAGAAATAGTTGAAGATTTAGTTTTTATCATGGTCTGCTAAACTCAACCAATAGGTTTACTTGAAAATCCCATTATCCAATACCTATTGAGTTTTAAATTAAATAAAAAATAGATATTAAACCAATAAAATCTTATTAACCAAGCTTGGTTATTAGCAAAATCATTTTAATAAAAATGGTTAATCCGATTTTGAAGTGATTCGGTGGCCTGCAAATCAACTGAATAATCCAATTATTTAGATTATTTTTCGAATCAGATGTGGTACCAGAACCAAGTAGTAGCAGGTTTGACAGCCATGGTTTTGAAAGAAGCAAGGAATAGAAAATTGACATGTTAATATCTTCTTCATATGACGATGACGATTGCAATGCCTTGTAGTTCTCACCTCCCTCGGACATTACCACTTTTTATATATCAGAGTGCAGCAGCATTACATATAAGCCCACCTTGATCAACGGACCATGCGAGGACATTCTTTATAGAGGGAGGCTGATCTGGGGATAATTCTTCCACGTATTCATCATCACCTTTGCTTAATCAACCACTTTACTAATTAGTATCTTTTGACCTGTTCATATTTTCATTAATTAATTGTGAGTGGCAAGACCAAAATATTTAGGTAGAGACCATGGTTATAAATTCTAGTCCAGCGATAAATATTTTCAATTCAAACTAGCAGAGTTTAATAACTTTGTTGCAAGCTAGGATTCAAAAAATGCAGCGCGAGGATCTAAAGCTTGAAGATTCGTTTGTTTTTTGTGTTGGGAAAACATCAAATTACTCTTAAGCCATAACCCAAATCTATATCTGAGCTCCCAATAACTTGTTCTGTCACAGTTTGATCCCTAATACATTCGTAAACTCTCAATTGAGCTTCCTTCTAAAACCCAGCTCTCAATTTTACACCATACCTCAATTGATTTTTAAAAGTATATTTTTAAAAAAAATATTAAATTAATATTTTTTAATAATTTTAATATGTTAATATAAAAAATTAACAAATAATTAATTTGATAAAACTGTAAGCTGTTTATTTTTGTGATTGCTTCTACGTTTTATACTATGCGTTTGGTTAGTGTTTGTTTGCTTCCACGTTTTATACTATGCGTTTGGTTAGTGTTTTTATTAGTGGGACCGACCAAATAACTAAGGTCCAACTCCAACCTCGGTTATTTTGAAGCATCTTTTCTTTCTTTTTTTCTTTTTTTCCAGTGGGTCCATGTGAACTTCATGTGAGCGTGCTATATCCTTCTTTCTTCCTGTTAACCGTTGAAAACATTAACAGACCATTTTAACCTCCATCTTCCTTCTCCTCTCCTCAACTGCAAGCATCTCTATTAGTACAACACGCCTCTTCAACCACCATTACTTTTGCACAAACTCAACTCTTTTGCAATCATTTTTAGGCCTCTCGGTTCATTTCTCCCTGTACTTGTCTTTGGTTTTGCTTGAGAAACAAGTGTTGAGAGTTTTCAGAGTGTAAAGAGAGCTCATAGTACAGGTGATTTTCCTCCAAGTCTGTTGAATTTGTAGTCTTTTTGTAGCTTAAGCTGTTTTAGTTTCTGGGTTTTGGTTGAAAGTCAAATCTTTGCTGCTGCTGTTCTATGTTTTTGCTGTGATTTTTGATTGAGAGAGATTATTACCAGGTCTTATGTTGGTGGAGAGTTGCTTAGCTCAAGATAATGGCCACAGAGAGGCCTTTATTGATCCCACCACCAAGAACTCAGCTTTGTAGAGCCCAGGATTTGCCTAGTTTACCTGTTTTATCTAATAGTGTACGTAGTCAATGTCAGTCTTGATAATCCAACTGAGAGCTCATCAAGTAGCTAGTGAAATTTCTTTTAAATCCGCGTCAATAAATCTTTCTTCAAATCCTTCGCGTGGGAATTCAGTTACAGCAGGGAGTTTTCGTGATTGAGACCTGTGAGGTTGCGGTCTAGACGGGGGGTGGTGGTGGTGATTCAGATATGTTAAATGGGTGCATCCCTGAATTGGACAATGAATTGGAAGAATAGTAGACAGACTTAGCAGCAAATACTTTAATGGGCTGAAACTGATGAGAGACTCTAATAGTCTCTTGTTTCTATGTATTTATAGGCACTGAAATTTTGTTTTAGGACCAATCCCAATTAATCTATCTTCATTCATTACACAAATCAATTATTAATATCTGCTTGCATTAAAAAAAAAAAAAAGAAGGAATTTACAGTCTTTTACATCTGCATGATGGTAAATTTATTTGTTTCTATGTTATCGTTTAATATTGGATTCCATTTTAGGTATTTTTTTTTATCAAAGCTAAGACTTAGATATAAATATATAATATATCTAAAATCCAATAAAAAAAGAATTTAGCTTTAATATTTTAAAACTATCCTAACAATATTTCACATGATTGAGAATTTTGCTATGAAGTAAATGTTTTGACGATTATTTTAAAATTTACCTCATTCCCTGTTAATTGACATGTAGATCAAGATGAGTTAAAAAAAAAAAAAACAAAATCAGTGTTATCTGGTCAAAAATCCAGGTCAATTCATGAAAAACCCATTCGATTTTTTTTCTTTTTATTTTTTAAAATAATATTATTTTTATTTTTTTATAAAATAAAAAGTTAAATTAACCTAAATCCGTCTATATAACCCATGACTTGCCAAAGGTCGGGTTTAACACTCAACAGTCAAGTATTTCGATCACCATCAATCCATCTACATTTGAGATCTCCAGCTTTGTCCCTCCTGTCAAGAAACAAGGCAGCTCTGGCATCAAATTTGCTCCCATTGGACTGACCAACATGTTCAATACTGGTGGCACAATTCAAGAAGAGTTGTCTTTTGATTATGAAGAAATTGAGACTTGTGTTAAGATGGAGGGAATTTCTTATCCTCCTCAAATTCATGTCCAATCAGGTGCTTGTTGAATGGGGCAGAGGCTGGTTTTGAGTGGATGGATGCATGGAGAGTATTCTCCATTTAATTGCTTCATGGAATCTGAAGGATACCTTGAACGTGCCGTGTAAGGATCCATCAATAAATAAATTTTACATTAATGCACGTCTAACTATTCTCCAATCAAAGATTAATCATTCTTTGTATGTTGGATTAATGAGATATCAAGAGCCATGTCAATGGTTTATTTTAATCATATAAATACAATCCCATTTACATGTACTAATTCTTCACATATCCATGGAAAAGATTAGCGGAATTGAGTTGCAGATTTCAGAATTATAGCTTTGCTCAATCATGGATAGCTTCAGGACACCACCTCCTGTAGTGATTTTCCCATACATGGCTCAAGGGCACACTCGACTTTCTCGAAGGAACTAGCTTCCCGTAGCCTAAAAGTAACCACCATTACCACCCCTGCAAATGCTCCGTTCATCCTTTCCAAAACCTCTACCTACCCGACAATCTCTTTGTCCATGATCCCTTTTCCAAGAGTTCAAGGATTTCCAGAAGGGTGTGGAAATACTAACCATCTTCCTTCTCCGGATCTCTCTTTCCCTTTTTACTATGCCGCCAAACAACTCAGACAACCTTTTGAAGATGTTCTTAAAGAGATGTGTAATTCTGATAGCAGTACTCCCATTTGTGTTACTTCGGACATGTTCTTACCTTGGAATCTTGATTCATGTCGCATGTTCAATATTCCTAGGATTGTCTGTGGTGGGATGGGTGTGTTGCCTGTAGTTATTGCAAGAAGTGTCTCACTACATGTTCCATGCCTGCCTGGTTTGTCTAATTCTGAGCCTATAAATTTAGCTTCAGTTCCATTTCCAATACACAAAAATGACTCCCCTGGCTCAGTTAGGCCCGGTGATGATAACAATCCAATGCGGGCAATTCTGGCAGAGCTTTTACAGGCAAATCATAGCAGCTGGGGTACGTTGGTTAACAGTTTCGAAGAGCTGGAAGAGGACCAAGTTGCGGCCTTCGAATCTCTACATCAAAGAGAGGCCAAAGCATGGCTTCAGTTCCATCTCCATTACACAAAAATGACCTCTCTAGATTGTCCAGCCACTTCTACTTCTTGGTCACATTAAACAAGATTTGATGAATTCAGGGCCCCACAATGATCAAAAGCAATCTAGCCCGCACATCAAGTGGCTGGAGCATGAAATGGAAGAGGTGGGTCCAGGTAATGTGATCTATGTAGCATTTGGTTCCCAATCATATATGACAGACGTTCAGATGGAGGAGATTGCTCTTGGGTTGGAGAAGGCAGGGCAACCGTTCATTTGGGTGGTCAGTCAAGTACATGGATCCCACCAGTTGGATGGGAGGAAAGGATCAGGGAAAGAGGGCTTGGTCGTACGTGATTGAGTGGACCAGAGGCGTATACTAGCACACCCAGCAAATGGTGGGTTGTTAACTCACTGTGGATGGAATTCAGTGTCGGAGGGCTTGTCAACGGATGGAAGCAGAGCAAGGATTGAACGCTCGGTATATGGCAAAGGGGCTAAAAGCAGGGCTCATAGTCCCTCGAGAACGTGATGCAAACACAATGTGACGTGCGATCGATGCTGTGAAGGAGTTAATGCAGAGGCAGAAGGCCAGGGAAAGGGCACGAGAGTTTGGGAGAAAGGCAAGGCAAGCTGTGGAGAAAGGTGGATCATCTGATGAGAAATTGGATCAACTAATTCAACGCCTCGTTCTAAGACGAGAATTCCAGGACTTCATAATTTAATTTATTGGTGGTTTTCAAATAACTTTTCGTGTTAAAATATATGTTAATAATGTTTTTTTTATTTTTTAAAAATTATTTTTGACATCAGCACATCAAAACAATCCAAAACATACAAATCATATTAAATTTTAATAAAAAAAAAATTCAAATTTTTTGGGAACGCACCCGCAACCGCGTTCCCAAACAGTTCCTAAATGGTGCATCATCACACAGTTTTATGGTTGTAGATTCAGTCCAGACTGGACTCGAATGATTAAATTACTAGGTCAATCTACATTGAATTTATTTTTTTTTAAATAATTATTTTTTGAAGTTCACCTGGTCAAATTTAAATCACAAAAAAATATGATTTTTTCATATCAACTGGTCAACTATTAAAAAGTTTCTACAAGTCAAAGTTTATAGAAATTAATATTATAATAATCTATTAAGATTAAGACTATAAACCACATTGACATAATGATCTGTGATTTTGTAATCGTTACCCCTCCATTCCATCGTCATCATTCTTAACCAGAAAGTTACGAACAGCAAGAGTACAACTTCCCCACCAAACTCACCGTGTTAAGAAGTATCGGTACAAGCCGATACAAGCAAACTTCACCTTTCAATTGCAACTTGCCAGAGGACCTCAACCACCAAGCGATGTGTTTTCATTTGGCAGATGAACAAACATACACAAGACAGGAGCTAGAATTTCTAGGAGAAATTAAAAAAGAAGAAGAAGAAGCTAGCCAGTAGATAACAGAGAGAACAGGCAACTGTAAGAACCTTGTACGCTTTATACAGCCATTAGTGTCAAGCGAAAGTTATCTGTCACGATGTCTTTTATTTTACCAATCAAACGGTTGTGTTTGGTGCTGCCAGACTTGCTTAGCTTTGGCTGAAAGAGAGAGCTGAGCATGGCTTCCAAACCTTGCGTAGTGTATTTTACATGTCTGCTGGGACTAGCATCAGTTTCAGCCTGGAATCCAAAGTCCTGCAAGTAGCTCCTGTAAACAGGTACATAAGCCTGGACAACAAGTTTACACATCTTCAGCCTTAAGTCTTCGCAGGGAACAACCCAATTGGATTGCTTCTGGTACATGTGATCAAACTCATCATTGAATGACTTCAGTCTCTTCTTGACCAAATCCCCCACAAATCCCCTCTCTTGGCTAAGAGAAGCAAATATTTTTCCCCAGCTTTCTCTCAGGTAAAGAGTCATGTAATAGTCCCTATACTGTTCATGAGCTTTCAACCAAGAATCTCCCATCAAACCTCCAAGATTTGTCCCTTTCAAGCTGCAAAAATGACAATGGTTATTCATCATGAAAAGGTAGGACAGTGTGAGATCATAGTGGGCTTTTGACCATGCATCCAAGTTTAGACCAATCTGCTTTATTATGTAATATATCTGGTTGGTAACGAGTTCCTCTTGGTACTTCTCTTGTTTCCAACTCTGTTGAATTGTCAGAATCTGAGTCAATAGTGGCCTATAATCATCCCCTAGTAGATGATTACAGTAATCGGTTACAAAGCTTACTAGCCTTGGAACACTGCCATCTAAAGGAGGAGAGCTTCGCCTTTGCAGCTCCACTTGGATCGGAAGTTCCCAGAAAATCTCACAAGCTCCATTAACAACTCCCTTGAGGAGATCCCTAGTCATAGTCTGGATTTCAATGCATGCTGACCCTCCAAAAAGTCTGTTGAAATCCACTCTCAGATTGTCCAACGTCGCAAAAATGTCCAGTAGCTTCATGAGCTTGACTGGATCATTCTTACACTCTGTAATCTTCTTTCCGAAGCGGAGGAAAGAAAGAATTCCAGATTGTGTAACGATTTTTGCGAAGCAATCCATCCAAACTTCTGGTCCATTCTTCTCAAACACATCACTGCAAAGCTTATATTCAGTTTCAAAAACTTGCTTTACAGCCAACTGCAAATGCTTGCACCATTGATCAACGTAACACTCAACATCTTGCACATCATCAAATTCGTTGAATGACTGGTTGAGGTAATCCAAGTCAAGAGCTTGAAAACTTCTCATGGTATTCAGACACCGAACTTCAACATAAGTCGAAATGCATTTCTCAAGCCTATTATCTGCATCTAGCTTCTCAACAATAGCCTGAAGCTTCTGTATGACAGCCACTGGCAGAGGAGATGGAGCAATGGAGGCTTGATTTCTAATAGAAGATGAGAAAGAATCCAAAACAACACAAATGCGGTTCTCCACAAGAATCTGCTTGAATTCAATTTCAAGTTTGTCCAATGCAGCACAGAGAATCCCCCCACCGAGCCGAGCATGTTTGTCAGTGGCTTGCAACTCTTGCAGGATGCTCAATGACTTGTTGACGTTCAAGATGTAAAGATCATCATGAACTGCATTATCTTCCAGAAACTCAAGAATAGCCTCCAGCCACTGAATTGCCAGCCTGCAGTTGTCAGCCAGAAATTTCAATGATTCCTCAAGCTGTTTCACCATTAGCAGGTAAGTTGAAAGATCAGAACACGGGTGAGACAATAGTGACTTCTGGAGCTCTTGAATGATATCATACACCTTTAGCACCGCTGCGGCGGGGCCAATGGCACGATCAATATGCTCTCTAATTGCAACAAATGTGCACTTTTGCCTGGGGACATGTCTAACAGCGGCTTCCAGAGATGGTAATCTTTGTTTCATCCCCTCCAATCTTTGGCCTGTACTGTCAAAAGCAGAGGCAAGAGCTCTTGAATTCTCTATACTGGTCTTCAAGACTATCCTGGAAGCTACAAGGTTGTCAATGCCATCCACTTGAGACATTGCCAAATCAAGCCCTAGCCCTCAAATTCCCAGTGAAATGACTCAACTACTATTTCATCTGGTCTTTAAATACTACACTGCATTGTCAAGATTCAACAAATTGTCCAAAAGGATTCTCTCTTAGTTTCTTCTCTGTCACTCATTTTACTTTTTCTTCACCAAACTCACCAAATCAGGTTAAAAAAAAAAAAACACAAGACTAGCCATATTCAAACCAAACCTCACTTGCAAAACAAACATCTCTCAGAAACCCCAACAACCACGTAATGCAGAATCAATAGACTAACATGGACTTCCAGAATTCAAAAACAGAAAAATAACCCAACTTGAACTTTAAAAACAGCAACTGAAGTATCACTTTTGGACATCAACCTCAAAAAACCAATATGACAGGAACTGAAGTTTCTACTTTCTATCAACAACTAAACAACCAAGCAAAAATAAAAATAAAAAACTTACCTGTTTAGGATCTCCATTGACGACGTCAAGATATGCAAAGAAGGAATTGCAGAAGATCAAAAGTATTGCGCCTATCAAATTTCTTTCTTCTATTGTATTTTGATGCATCAAAAAATCTTAAGAGTTAAGAGAGAGGACATGTGCTCTTTGCTTGTGTTCCAAAAATTATTTGTTTTGATAAATTTTAGGTGGCTTTTTTGCCACAAAAAAGACAAAGAAATCGAGAAAACAAGCACCTCAGGTCTTTTGGAGGACTATAAATTCTGCATTTCAATTAGTCTTTTTTGGGATCATGACATGGTAAAATTGAAAGAAATCCCATGAAAATATATTAAAAAACCAATATATACAACTCAAAAAACTAAAAAAAAAAAGACGCAAGGGAAGGTGTAGTGTCAATTGGAACTTTCAAGTTTTCATGTCTCTAGTGCCAAACAGTTGCCATTGGCGCTTGCCAAGCTTACTTGATTTTTTCTACACGTATACATCACTTTTTCCGTTACAAGTATTTGTTTTCGTGCAACTGCAAGCTTCTTCTCTTCTGTGTGTGTATGTTTGTAGAGCTAGTACATAAAAATTTATTTATTTTCCTAGCGGTGCTTTCCAATAAAACCCTACTGTTTCCCAACGTTTAAATATTCTGTTCTTCTTGTAGGTGTCTATCTGTTTTCCTCTGCTATGGCAACTCGAATGATCTTGCTGATCCACCGTTTGACATTAGCAGACAGGAGGGTTTAGAAAAATAATTTGATATGTCCAATGGGAACTTTAGTCTCAGAGGATTTCCGTTTCTTTCTGATGTTCCGACCAGTGTCACCTTTGCTCCCCTTTCTGTCTACTTGCAAATTCTCGGATGCTCCACTTTCCCTGCTTCAATGAAGAGACTAAGACTGACCAGCATGTTTCACAGTAGTGGCTCAGTCCAAGAAGTGGTCTATTTTGACTGTGAAACTGATTCCAGTGTGAAGAATGGGATTAAAGATGAAGGAAGGGAATTTCTTATCCTACTCGGATGTATCTCCAAACAAGTGTTCCTTGAATGGGGTTGTTTCGAGTGGGTGGATAATGGCAAAGTGACCCTTGATTTGAATCTCCCCAGTTCATTTGAGATAAAAATTTATAAAAAAAAAAATCCTTGAAATTAACTCCTTCAAGCCAAGCAGCGCAGGTCGGTTGAGCTAGCGGGCCACTAAGGCTAGACCGGGTAAATATCCAAAATAATCTTTAAAGAATTGGAGTAAGATTCTGGTTTGGCAGCCATTGGGTTCTCCCGCACATGGACGTGCTGGATAAAAAAGGTGGTTTGTGAGGGCTAATATGGATAATGCCTGCTCTGTTCAGGATTCACAGAGCCCATGATCCTGCTGCAATGGCATCTCGAGCATCCAGATCTTGACTGTTAAGAGAGATGCGACATTTGCCCACGAAACCATGGGTTATGAGGTGGCTGACCCAATACTGAAGGACCCCTGAGACCTTTTTCAATATTGTTTGGATTATAAACGGGCCCTTCTCTTCACATGTAAATTGTCAGAATAGTTATTTATTTAGTGATTGAATTATAAATGATTATCTAAAATGATTTTTTAAGAAATTATATAGAGAAAAACTACGGTCCATTTTATGATGATAGCTTGAGTTTTTTTTTCTGGTTAAAACTTAAGAATTTATTTATTTATTTTTAATTATGAGTATTCAAGTCAGCTTATACTATTTAGACTAATTTTTTAACACCTTAAAATTAATGATCATTTAAATCTTTAATGATTCTAAAATTTATGACACTAGAAATCTCTATAATACAAATCCAATCAATTAAATTATGGATCTCAAAGTTCTTAAGAATCAGTTATAGCTAGTATTAATTTAATTTTTATTTTTTTATTTTAAATTAATATATTTTAGTGTTTTTAAATTATTTTGATGCATTAATATTAAAAATAATTTTTTACTAAAAATTATTTTAAAAAGTAATCCCAAACCCTTCTGGTTTGAGTTTGAGAGTTGAGAAGCTCTTGAATATAATAATATTACGACCGTGGAATCATTGACCAGAAACACGTGGAGGGGGTTGAACAATCGCGGTCTCTCCGCACCTAGATTTTACTGCATCTCCTTCCTTTTTAATAAAATACTCGCCAATTAATATAACGACGGTAACGCTATCAACTCTTAATTCATGGATATATGTACTCTTAAGAATTTCAAGTAGTTGTCTATTCTGTTACCGTTTCAATATAAAAAACAAGTTTGAAATAAATAAATAAACTTTTTTATTTATTTATTTATTTTGGAACGATAAGATTCAAGACTATATTATAAAAATATATTTACTTTTATATATTTTCCGGTAGTTTTTTCAACCAAACACACGTTCTTCACTGATAGATGAATCTTTAACACCGTGAAATTTCCTCTCTTTCTGAAAAAAATCATAGAATAAAACGGTTGTGTTTCTAAAAAATCATGGGGTATATTTAATAAATACGGTTGACCCAGCAATTGTCTGTGTGTGTGTGTGTGGGGGGGTCTTTATCAGATTGAGTCGCTTTTATATCTCTACTTTCCATGGATCACGGCTGTTTCTGGAGGGTGGCGGTTGCAGATTTAAGGCGATAATCGTTGCATTAATTCTCGGATTTAATTTGCATACGGAGATTGAAATCAGTTTCCAATCAAGTTTTAAGAATTCGATTTTATTGAAATTCCTGTCAGGCAGTGGATAATAATAATAAATAAATAAATAAAAATAAAAAGGTTCAGTGTCCCCATCTACCCAGATAGATCATAGATAGGGGCGGGGAGAAATAAGAAAGAAGTAAAGTAAGTATGCCTATGAACACCGCCTTCCAAGAGAGAAGAGGGGAATAGGCAACGATTCTACTCGTAATGACACCACCACCTGCACCCTGTTTATGACCGGAAAGACAGCCATCCATGCATTAAATTCAGTTAATTGAGACACAAACAATATCATATATATTTATTTATAACTTTAATAAAGTTTTTCACTTGGGAAATAGATTATGAGCATATTAAAATTGCAAATATGTGGGGTACCGTCCGATTATCGGGCCAGGATTGTTTTAAGAAATTATCTTGATATCCTGGAAAAACTGTACTGGGAATTAATATACAGTTCTCATGAATTATGATATAGAAATCAAACCAAATCAATATTAATACTAGCTGTGAATTAGATTTAATAAAACTTATAAGTTGTAGTTCTTTCATAAGTAACATTTCAAAACATAATATCTTTATGAGTTTATTAATCACTGTTTATATTAATTATAAAATAATAATTGACTGGAGTAATTAAGAGTCTTCTGACAATTACTCCTTAAATTAAATTTTATTTAAAAATATATTCAAACAGTAGTGAAGAAAAATAATGCCCCGTTTAGTATTGTTTTTTAAATATAAATAGGGTAAAATTTAAAAAGATTTTATTTAAAATTATTTTTTTATATATTTTAAAATTATTTTGATGTATTCATATAAAAATAAATTTTTACAAATAAAAAAAATACTATTTTAATATATTTCTAAATAAAAAAATCCATTAAAAATTAACAACTAACACAATCCCGATCTACCTTATGCTTTTAGAAACCACTTCAATCTCTAAAACACAGAAATGGCAGTTTAGTTTAATATAATTAAATACTTGCAAAGCATTTTAGGCAGCCCATCATTTTCTTAGCAAAAGTGTCGGTGAGAGAGTATGTAGACTACAGTTCTGTTCTGTTCTGTTGTGTTGTATACTCTCTCTTTCTTTCTCTATAGATAGACACGTGAATGGTGAGAGAGAAGTGTCTTCGTATATGTTGTGTATCTGCTCTGCTCCGTCTCTTTCTATCTTTCAGCCTTTTGTCTCCACCTTCTCATTTACACCACCTGCACCAAATAAGCTCTTAAATTAAAAACACACAAACCCCATAATTACCAGGCCTTAGAAAAAGGAACTTGTTCACTCGCGTCAACTAATACCTCTCTTTCTTCACATTAACAGCTCTCAGAGAGAGATAGAGAGAATGGGTGTGGATTTGAGACAGGTGGTTGCTGGGGTGCTGACTCTAACTATGTTTGTAATGCTTGGTAACATGATCAAGAGAGACCATTTTGATTCTGTCGAGGTAAATCCCTTTTAGCCCCCCTTCATAATTCTCTATGGTGCTTTGTTTCATGTGTGTATGTGATCTTTTGTTCATTCAAGTTTCAATTTTTGTCCCATTTGAAGCTGTGTTTCTTGATGGGGTTTTAGCATGGGTTTAGATCTTTAAGCCCTTTTGATGGTTCACTTCATTTCCCACCTTGCATTTTCTTTCTGAAGTTACAGGCTTTATGGGGTTTCATTTGATATCAGTGCCTCTTGTAGTTTAGTGAAATAAGATCTGCATGTTCTAGGCCCAAATGCTGTGGCTTTCTGTTGCTTGTAGTTCATTTTTTCCTTCCTTGTCAAATTCTCATTAGCCTCCGGATGCTGTTTCATTCAATCTTTGTTCTTCTGTTGAATTTGTGTAGGATCTTTAAGGTATTGTAACTGTTATATTAATCTGTTTAATCTGTGACTTCTTTCTTATTTTCAATTTTTCATTCCTTCATATTAAGATTAACTTAAGCTGATGTATTAACATTATTGCTCTTTTGGGCTACTGATGATATAGAAGAAGCAAAGGGATTGAGTTTATTTTTTTCTTCTAATTGTTTAGGCTCTCGAAACTTTCTGGTATTTTTTTTTTAATTTCCTCTCATGTTTGAGGTTTCAATTTTGTTCTTTACGACCATCTCTTGGAGCAAAGTTAATAATTATAGGGTTTGATAATTTCCACTTCATACTTGAGCCATTGTCTATTTTCTTACTCTGTGACGGAACCTGTCATCCAATCATCATTTTCCGTGGATCTATATATGATTCTCCTTTTCATTCTTTTGTCTTTTGTTTTGTAAAGGGGAAATTTCCAGGAGCTAGGGACGTCGAGTTTGATAGTGAGAAGGTTTCAGAGCAGGGTCTTGTGACATTTTCGAAAAAGAGTACAAATGGGCCATGGGTGGAGGGTGGCCTAGAGCTAAAACCATGTTGGAAAGAGTCAAATTTTGGTAGGTTTACTTGTGAACTTGATAGTTGCTGAGAATTTTATGTGGTATTTATTCCTATAAGTGCGCTCACTGATATACTACATAATCTTGTACAATGTTTCCTTCTACTTCTCATGAATTCTCACCATTTTAACAGATGATGTAGAGTCGAAAGGGTTTGTCACTTTCTCATTAACTAATGGTCCTGAGTACCATGTCTCACAGGTATCTTAAGTAGCCATTTGAATCTTCTTTTCATTTGCAGAAGGACTCTGCCTTCATCGATGAAACATCTGCTTTCCATTCTTGTTCTACTCCTTTAAATATTTATACCTCTTTGCCGGTGATTGCGTTCTCCAGATTGCTGATGCAGTTGTAGTAGCAAGATATATTGGAGCAACTCTTGTACTTCCTGACATTAGGGGGAACAAACCAGGAGATGAAAGGTTTGCAGCATGTCACTTTCATGACAATCACCTTCTATTTTTTTGCAACGAACATAAAAAAATAAAGTTGCTGGCCCTTTTTCTGCCATTAGATTTGTTTGAGATGATCCGGATGGTAAATTCCTGAAGAAGTATTTATGTTTCCTTTGCAAATAAGTTTTTTCCTGTTACTAATTCAACCACAACTATAGAACTTTCTTTCTCTCTTTTCTTTCCTTTCTTTCCTAGATCATTTGCTATCTCCAATGGAACAATAATGGAAATGGCAACTTCACCCATCTCTTTTAGGGGAAATGTTCTACGAATTTACTAATTAAACCCTCCTATTATTTGCATTTGGAAACTTGTATGTGAAATAGTTCCCAGTTTCATATTTATCTAATTATATTCATTTTCAAAGCTTGATGCCTTATTGTAAACCTCCCCAGGCATGTACAGTCCGACTTTGCTTCACTGCCCAACTGAATTGGCTAGTTTTTTCAAAATGTTACTGTTGAGTGTTGGTTTGCTTAAGATAAAGGACCATAAAATTGTGATCTCTGAAGAAGTTTCCAAAATATGATCAGGTAGTGAATTAATTTCATTGAGAGCTTTTGGGTGCATGCTAAAAAAATTGACATTTTACAGGAAGTTTGAAGAAATATATGATGTTGAGAAATTTGTTAAAAGCCTAGTCGGGGTAGTCAAAGTAGTTAAAGGTCTGCCTGAGGATGTATCAATTCGAGATTTTGCTGTTGTCAAGGTCCCTAATCGAGTTTCAGAGGATCACATTGCTGAGCAAATTGAACCAGTCTTTAGAACAAATAGCAACATAAGACTGGCTACATTCTTCCCTTCAGTAAATATGAGAAAGACCACAAAAACAAGTGCCAGTGATTCAGTTGCATGTTTGGCAATGTTTGGAACTTTAGAGTTGCAGCCAGAGGTTAATGAAGTGGTTGACTCCATGATTGAGCGACTAAGAACATTGAGTCGCAAATCTGATGGGCGATTTATTGCTGTTGACTTGAGAGTTGAGATATTGGACAAGAAAGGTTGCCATGGAAGCAGTGCAACTGGAACAAAGAGTTGTTTTAGTGCACAGGAGATTGCCATATTTTTGAGGAAGATTGGATTTGGCAAGGATACCACAATCTACCTCACTCAGCCAAGATGGGATGAAAGCCTTGATGTTCTGAAAGATATATTCCCAAAAACTTATACAAAGGTTAGGCATTTTTCATTGGTTTCCCCTTTCTAATGTTTTCTTCTTCCAGTTAGTCTAAACCATTCTTTCCCTCTGAAAACTTTTGCAGGAAAGCATATTGCCTGCAGATAAGAAGGCGAAATTCCTTGAATCTGAAGATTCAGAGTTTGAGAAGGTTATTGACTTCTACATGTGTTCTCAAAGTGATGTCTTTGTACCAGCCATCTCAGGCCTGTTCTATGCCAACGTAGCTGGTAAGAGAATAGCATCCGGTAAGACTCAAATACTTGTTCCGGCCGACATTCCTGGCACCTCTTCCTCTGTTACCAACCATTTCTCCCCCTATATCTCCAAGAAGAACCACATGGCACATTCCTGTTTTTGCTAGTAATCAATGCCAAAAACCCTGAAGAGAGCACAATGCAGCTTTTGTTGTGGTCTTCAATAATAGTTCTTACTTTCTCCATTGCTTCAGTCAAGCCTTTCTAGTAAGCAGATGAACGTTTGAGTTACATCATCCACACTTCTATTTAGGAGTGAAAGCACCCCAAAACAGAAGTTTACTGTTTTCATATGATTTTTTAAAGATGGTTCTATATAAATAGGACAGGTAGCTTTGTGAGTTATGTTCAAGAATTTGTTTGATGTTTTGTAAAACTTTGAAGTATAAGTTGTTTATTGTAAAATCAGTTTGCGTTTTAGGAGGTGGTTTTGTAATTGTTTGAATGATGTTCTAGGCTTGGACTGTAAGCTTAGGTTTGGGTAACATAAGTTGGAAGATGAAAGAAAGACAGGCCAGGTTTCCTCCATTGATTTTGTTCCATATGCAAAGCTGGAAAAATCCCATTGAAGGCTTCAGAATCGGAGAACATCGACATTTATGGATTTCTTTTTTCTTTTTTCATTGGGTGATGAACATTTTTGGATCATATCTGCTACCCTTTTCTAATCTGGGCTTTCGTAGGGACAAGAAGGCAGCCGCCAACAATCGACATTTGTGGGGGCTAACTGCTAATTGGTCTGTGGTTTACCAAAATAATGATTGACCTAATCAAGGGTCAGTACCAAAATTAATACTATGAATTAATCTAAGAAATTTTGTTTAGCTAGCAGCAAAATCGAACAGCTGAACCAGTAAAGGAAGCTATCAAATGAAGATAATGAAAAACTGATTTAAGGAATTCTGCTCATAATTAACAAAGTTTCCTTATTTTTTAACAGTATTTTGGAAAAGGTAGTAGCCGTTGAGCTCTTTCCTAGCTTAGAACTCTAAGCCATCAACAAAACCCACTATATACAGGCATTACAAACAAAATCTTTGCAAGAATCATTCAAAAAGATTCAGACCCTTTTTTCTGAAACAAAATATTCTAACAGATCTTACAGAATCCAACAATGTCCAATTCAACAAGATGTGCAGCTTGCAGATTTTTGAGAAGAAGATGTCGTCAAGATTGTGTCTTGGCTCCATATTTTCCTCCAACCAATCCCCAAAGATTTGCTAATGTCCATAGAGTCTTTGGTGCCAGCAAGATTACTGAATTGCTAAAGGTATTTATATACAAATCTCCACTCATCAGCTCATTCATGATCAATCCAACCATGCCAACACTCAAATAATTCCATCAACTAAGAGTATATCTTAGTTAAATTTCTTTCCCGTCACAACTAAGCATCCATTCATTCTAAAACTTCCAACCATGCTTAACTAGTGCATCTGACGTGACATCAAACAATCTAATAATCTAATATTATCTAAGAAGCTCATTTGTGATGAGTATTTTGTGATTCATAGCGCTATTCGTATTTTGAATCTTTAGTGACGATTGATAGATAATATTGATTGCGATATGGTGCGCTCACTCTTTTATAATCTTGGATTGGTGTGGAATGCAGCAACTTCCGGTGCATTTACGTTATGATGCAGCAGAGTGCATGTCAATTGAGGCAGCATCGCGTGCAAGAGACCCAGTTTATGGATGTGTTGGAGTCATATCTCAGCTGCAACAACAAATAATTGATGTTCAATCTGAGCTGGTGAAGATAAAGGGTGAATTAGCAGTTCACAATGCTCAGCAACAACTACAACTAGAAGATGGAGAGAAGGCTAGTGAGCAGCAACAAGATGAACTTTTATGGCTCGGTTCGACTCAACATGAGCCTTTGAATTTGGATCAACTGCTAATCCAAGCAAATGATTACCAAAAATCCCACTTTTAGTGACTTTCATTTAGGAGTAATCAAGTTGGTCTCCATGATTTATATGTTCATTGCTGGTTTCTAGTGCATTTTCAGTTTTCTTGCGTAATTACCAATGATTATGTTGGAGGGGACGAGAGAAATGATATGGCTGCCGAGTGCGGACTCATTTGTACCAGTCCTGCTCTTAACTCGTTATTGTTCCGGTTCAATCTACTCCATTGGACGTTGTTTTCAGTTGTTCTAGTAAGTACATGATTTTACCAAAATCCCTTTCTTTTCAGCCATTGATTTATAGAATCCACTTACAGACCTCACTCATCCAAAGTCTGCGATTTTTCACTCAGTGATCTCAGAAGAATCCTCAGGCAAAACAAGCAGGTTACTTCTTTTTTAGTGTGTTCACGCCTAGCCAAGTAAAAAGATATTTACTCTTGGGTTTCAAATTAAACTAAAGAAAATACTAGCGATCAAAGCCAGCTAGGTCAACATCAGAGGATGAGACAATGCTGTTTTAATTAAAACAATCTACAAACTGACCTAGCAACCCAAACCCTTGCCCATTTACGAGTCACTCCCCATTACATGTCTAACAATTATGCTCCTGCAATCAGTCCAGTGTGTAATCTGACCGTGTTATCGTCCCATAACTACTAGTTTACACACAGAAACATTGAAACAGATGGCAGTGAGAAAAAAACAAATACGCATAAATATTCAATATAGAAATCCATCATAAATATTCAGGAGTGAACTCGTGAAATCATCATTCTTTGTAGGACTCACCATCAATGAGAAAGCGCCGAGGTCTGTCGATCATGGTGTTCCATCTAGGCTTAACTTTGCCCGATATTCCTTTCCAGGGCTTGGAAAGGACATAGAAAAAATACATCCACTTTAGGCATTCAATTCAATTGCAAGAAAGAGGAACAAAACCTAATCAATGTACGTTCCGAAATTCCAATTTCTTAATACCATTACCTCTTGCTAGCGTAACTGAGAATTTTATGGTGAATAACTAATGACATTAAATAAAATTCATGACACATAAAAATATCTTTCCATTCTTTTTTTAGAATGAATTACATAATGGAACCGATAAAATATCACTAGTTAGTCTTTAATCACAATAAAATTACAGTTTAAGCGCAATGAAATGACACATCTATCTAGCACAAGAAGTTTCAAAATGAAAAGGGCAAATCTACTTGTTTGTATCTTAATTTACAATTTAAGTAATAGGCAAGGATATAACACGACTTAATTGTTTACAGTTGTTTAACACACTATTGAAGAATCTTCTTACCATATTGATGGTGAGGTTAGAGATATACATTGAGTTGTGAACAAGCAGCATCAGTGCCCTGTGTCAGGTTATCAGTTTAATGCATGCCTTCATTAAGACATCTATGCATTCCGAGCAGTTCTTGATCGTCGAAATGGCTTTCTAAAGTGCTTGGATAGTGGAGTCTTTGGTACTGGAAGGAGTTTTCCAACCGCAGCAAGAGGCCAGCTGTAAAAAAGCAGGCAGCAGTGGTCGGGATGGGAAGTAATGATTTCACACAGTAAGACAGCATATGCCTTCAAAAAACACTACTTGCAAGGCCTTCAAAACATTCTTATGACTTGCCGAGAATAAAAGTAGTGATAAAAAGAAGACGACCCAAGCAACCAAGTTCACCCCATCTAATTAAATGAAAAGGGTGCCAGAAAGCATTCAACCAAGACGCGTAAGCAAAACAAGGTGGATTCACGGGACACCCATGCATGACTTAAGTTGACAGGATGCAAAATATATCTTATCCTACAAAAACTGGTGACTGAACTAACCTGACAATGCCAATGGCAACGCATATAAGCCATTGTTTCCAATTAAGTCTCACAGTTGTAGTAAAGTCTCCAGTGAATTCAATGAGGATTATCTGTAAAGCAATTGGCAATAGCGCTGTCACTTCCCAGTACACTGATAATGAAAGCAAAAAGAAAACGCAGCGGCGGCTGCTCACCTGAAGGATGACGGTGAATCCAACTATTCCCATAAACAAGCGGTTTTTTGTTACTCCTTTAAAGACATTTATTTGATCTGGCTTTCGAGCATTGAACTCATTGAAAACCTGCAAGTTCAATAGTTAGTGAATGTAAGCCTTGCATCTTGAAAAGACAAAAATAACTTCTTCGCAAGCAGTATAATTGGGAATGATAATGGTATCGTTTTCATTTTCCACTCAACAGACTTAACGAGACTCAAGAATACAGCAAATGGTACTTGTAGTCAAGTGGAAAACTTACTTGACAGAGAACAAATGCATTGAATATCATTGTATTCTTCACAATTGTAGCATGTTTCCTGTCATCCTGATTCAAATTGAGAATACTCAAGCCCCGGAAGTTGAGCACAAGGAGAACAGCAACTTGATATAGAGCCTGAAATTGATGAAAAAGAATAATAGGTCATGAATAAGCCATGGAGCTACATTAGTACTCAGCCCGTAGTACTCTCAATTTGTCATCAGGCAAACTGAGCATTTCAGAGAAGAAATACCTGTACGAGCAAGTTCCTCCACATGATGTTTGTTATGAGAGGTTCCCTAAAAGAGCAAGCAGAAGATCATCTATTCAGATCATCATCCATCAATTCAGAAAGATTAGCAAATACATTGAAAACCATTATGCAACTTCTACAATCACAATATGCAAGAGAATCCCCAGACCATACTTCTTGGACAAGCAAAGGTCAGACAAGTAAAATGACAAAGAAACAAAGGATTACGCCTGAAAAACTGTGTTTCAGTATCATCCTGTGTATCCTTACTTTCCATGAGTAGGTGCAAAGGTTATTTTAAATTTCAATGTAGTTAAATTCAACAAGTACTCTACTCTATCGGGACATGATGCTTGCAGAGTAGAGCAGAAATCATTTAATATCTTGAATCCACAACCTAGGAAAACCTGGTATATCCTGAGCTCTTCACAACCATTTAAATTCAACAAGTTGGCAACACAATTCTATACAATACAGAGTATAGAATAGATTACTCAACAAGTTCTCAACTTGACAAAGCATTGCATAGTTATCTACAAAGACAGATATATGGCAGCAAAATATCTATGAAGTACACAGGCCATTTTCATCAGAATAGAATAGTATAACGCACGCGCAACAAAAGAAAAAGAAAACTAAAATTGATCTACATTGGATGGACTACAAAAGTGAAAACCTCACAACTTTGTCACAACCAAAAGCAAGATTCTACATTTTTTCTTGGAATCAGAATTCAGAAGGAAGAAGACCTAAAATTTTGTTGGATCTCAGACTGTAACATTTGGAAGTTCCTCATTGTTAAGCAAACTGTAAACTCCCACAATTTGCCATCATTGATAATCAAAATAAAAGCAACCTCAATTCCCCTTCTTCTAAACAGGAAATGATCAAACAAAAATCTACCCTCAAAACTTACCACCAAAGCAAGGCCAGGGGTCAACATTAAGTTACATTAAGCATCAAAATGCCACAGTACACAGAACAGGCAATTTAAGAGTCACATTAACTGTAGCTTGCATTTGTAGATTTACAACCATAACATAATTGGCTAAGCCATACTACAAACCTTCGACCAACTGGTGTCCTATGCATAAGGTGATCTGTTGGTGGTTCTGTAGCCAATGCAAGTGCCCCGAGAGTGTCCATGATAAGATTGACCCATAGAAGCTGAGCAACAAAAGTGAACAAGAATTAAAATGTTTGTTCATCATGAGAAGGAATCTAGTTCTGCATCAAGGAAAATTTCCAAATTCAGGTATAATATCAATCCATTGAAATATTATTTTTCAGGCTATATATACCAAAACAAGTTATAAAATAATGGTCAGTTCCTTCTTTCTAGAGAGGACCCAGATAAAACAAAATTGACTAAAACCATGTTCAATATAAATTCAAGTTCTTTTCTCTCAAATGCACTTCAATATGCTAGAAATCAACTATTCTACCAATAAGCACGCACAAAACCAAAGGTTTGGTCTGTCTTCTACATTGATAACAAGATGCTATAATTAAACCAGTATATTGGCAAATTTGGACAATTCATGAAAAAATTATAAAATTTTGCAATGGTCAGACCTGCAGTAATGAATTTGTATTGTGCTCCTTATATTGAACACATGGACTGTGCAGTATGGTAAGATTAAATTGATCAAGTGAAAGAAATACATGAGTGAGAGAGAGAGACCTGCACTGTATTTAGAGGAACATCACCAGAAGAGACCGCAGCAACAACATTGATCACTAAAGCTCCAACATTAACAGTAAGCTGGAATTGGATAAATTTCTGAATGTTGGCATACACAGAACGCCCCCAACGAACAACCTACACATGAAAGAAGTAAAAGGTAATTTCTACACACAAAACACAACAAGAGGGAAAAACTAGAGAGAGAAGGTCTGAAAGAGAGATAAGAAAGAGAATGGGTTGCCGGAGTCATAACTTCTCCAGTCACCATTAGATTTTGCTCAAATTCAGATACGTTGTGCGCCTTACCCTACTCTACAACCTCACTATCCGGATTTGGTTCATCTGGTGTCGTTTGAGAGATACAGCTGTTGCGAGATTTCTAGGAAAACTAGGTTTGGGGCAGACATAGCCGCCAGCTTGGTTTGCCTAGTTTTCACCGTTGAATCAACTTCATTTTTCTTAGAGAGGTTCGACTAGATGTCCTCTTTATTCTGAATGGTGGAGATCAAATTTCAGCATTCCTGGAAAGAATTTTACTCCTTGGACTAGCTTTTGTCAGTTTTCAGATCAGATTATCTCTTTGAAGATCGCGTTTGATCTAGCCGTTGGATTACTCTGGTTCTTTTACATGCTATGCTAAACTTGCTTAACTTGAACTAGACCGTTGGATTTTAGCTAGTTTTATCATTATAGTGCATATTGCTACTTTGAAATTGCCCCTAAGACATGGATACAAATCACCCAGAAACAAGTCAACCGGTTCAAGAATTCTAGAAAACAGTCGACTGGTTAACCAAATAACCTACTGCCAACCGCACAACAGCCACCAAGAAACCCTTAAATACCACCACCAACACTTTAAACACCTCAACCACCACAAAAAACCCTCCCCCAACCACCTATACTATTCTAAAGAACCGGTCTACCAGTTCTGCGACTTTCAAGAATCGATCAACCAGTTTCTAGGTTTTGATTTCTTGGGTTTGTCTTTCAATCACCTGTCAACCGGTTATGGGTTTTCTAGAAAACAGTCGACCAATTAACATATTGTTTGTCTAGGCAACCTGTTTTTGCTCTTTCGAGCTTCTTTTAGCTTTTGCTTCCTTTTCCTGTTGCTTTTGGTAATTCTGACCTGGGTAACAAGCCATTGTACTTCTTGGGGCATACTCCTTGTACTTTTGTACAATTTTTTCCCTTTAATACAATTGCTTTTATAAAAAAAAAAAAAAAAAACTATTTATTGTAACTTAAAGGGACAACGAAAAAGAAAAGCACAGGCTAGAACTTGATTCTAAGAATTGAGAAGTTGCCATGAAATTGAAGAGTTCTTCCTAGACGGTCCATGTGTAATGAATATTATGACCATACATTACGTGAATGTTAATCCAGGAAGGTAAAAAACGTAACTAAAGAAATAGAGCTACGAATACCTTTATCATCTATCACACCCGCAACAACTATTTTAAAAGGAAGAAAACAAATGTTTATGAAGAAAATCCAAACAATAAGCTAAAATGGCATAGAAGCTAGTTAATGGCAACATATTAATGTGATGGATGTGGGAGTACAAGTGCTCCAAGATCAAGAAGGCCTACAGGTCTAAATGCTTTGCAACATATAGTAAGAAACCAAAAGGAATGGAAGTTGCATGTTTGCAACTTCCAACCAATAAGTATGAATATTGAAGTGCAAGGCATTCAAATTCAATCTAAAAGAAATGCTAGGTAGAAAGATAATGTTTTCTTCCAAAACAAAAATACATTGTAACCCTATGTAAAAGGCCTGCATGTCTATGCATTGCACACGTGCAACATATTCCATGATAGCAAGAAAACAAAAGGAATAAAACTTGCAAATATGTAACTTCCAACTGATAAATATGTATATTGAAGTGCAAAGCATCGAGATTCACTGTAAAAGTAAAAGAAAAGTGAAACAGAAAGAAAGGGATTTTTTCTGAAGAAAGATAACTTCAAAACTCCCCTCTCCCACCCAATTCCCACCCCCACCCCTTCCAAAAAAAAAAAAAAACCTTGAAGACAGGTACACATAATTTTCTCATGTAAACAAGTCAAGGATTCTCTAACCTTTACAACTGAAGCAAAATTATCATCCAAGATAACAATATCCGAGCTCTCTTTTGCAACTTCAGTCCCTTGAATGCCCATAGAAAGGCCTATATCAGCCTAGAATACAGAAAGGTAAAGGTGCAATCAAATGGAAAGGAAGCGTTAAACAATTGGAAAGTAGAGCAGAAAGTTGTTGAGTAAAAGACCATGATGTAGTACAAAAGGCATTGAAAGTAAAAGAAACAGCTTTAATCTCCAGAAAGTTTTTATTGCCACCCAGACACATAATGCATAAAATCACTTAACATGCAAGACATTCAAGCTCGTTAGCTTTTTTGCAGGCTATAATATGGGAAGACTTTTCCCTAGGAACTAGAACGATTACTGGCATGAAATCTATCTCTATACAAAACATGCAAGTTGCACAGACACTCATTTATTCCTGCCTTCAAAAGGTTTCCAGAACATGTTGAAGAAAGCAAGTGTCACACCTACTATAAATCAATCTTTTAGATATAATAGAACTACATGGTATGATTAATAATCTGCTATGATATTTGCTACAGTTATATTAATGATACCTTTCTACTAGTCTGCAATGGACACAAAAAAAACTAATATCCATTCATCTAGGCATTAGAAAGTTAATATGTGGGTGTGAAACTAGAGGTCCAGATCCAAATTCTAGGTACATGAGTTGTAAACAAAATACCTTGCAATTTTTAGGTGCAGGAGTTGTAAACTCTACCAGATGTATCCAGAAATTTTGGACATATGAAACCACATGTAAAACTAATATCTAGTCTGCAATGGACACAAAAAAATCTAATATCCATTCATCTAGGCATTAGAAAGTTAACATGTGGGTGTGAAACTAGAGGTCCAGATCCAAATTCTAGGTACATGAGTTGTAAACAAAATACCTTGCAATTTTTAGGTGCAGGAGTTGTAAACTCTACCAGACGTATCCAGAAATTTTGACATGTGAAACCACATGTAAAACAGAAACAAGGATGACAAACCTCATGAAGTGCGGGAGCATCATTTGTGCCATCTCCGGTCACAGCTACAACTTCCCCTCCCTTACGAAGGGCTTGCACAAGTAAAAGCTTGTCATTGGGAGATGACCTCCCCATCACCTATACATTTACTCCTAAGTTAAACATTTTTCTCATACTAAAAAAACCAAACCAGCTAACTCAATCTCCAAAGGTAATTTCATGCTGTTTGGAACAAACCGTTATTTTCTTGGCAATTATTTCTCTTTCTTTTTCTGAATATGCACGGAATACTTTTCCTTCAATGATATTAGGCTCTGTAGCATCAGCACCAGAACTGAGAATCCCACACTCCAAAGCTATTGCTTTTGCTGTCTGAATATTGTCTCCAGTAACCATTCGTACCTATGATTTCACAAACACATTAATCATAATATGCCATGGATGAGATAGATTTTACACGCAAACAGATTTCATACAGGTATAAGAAACGCTAAACATAGAGCAACAAATGCTCTTGTCATAGTATGGGTTTTCAAAATTCCAAGAGGGGCATGTTGCTAGGCAATGCACTAGTCTTGCTTTGTCTTGTTGCATCTCCTAATTAGGAATATGCAAGGATCTTTCAGGATAACCATTTACATTCCAGTTGCTTTGAGATAAAATAGTTCTTCTAGCTTCACCAGGTGTTCTACAATATTGTATCAGGTGTTCTACAATATTGTATATAGGTGATTGTAGTTGCAGATATGCAAAGAGATGGGAGAGCTCTGTAACTTCTTTTTTTTTTTTTGTAGTGGTTTATAGGAGGATATTCGTTTGTTTTCTTCTCTTACATTTTTTGTTAATAATGCTCTTTTCCTGTATAAAAAAAGTCACTTTTATTGACCATTGTACATAACAAACTCCGGTCTTTAAAACATCATCCCTTGATACATATGATGGAATGAACATTTTTATAAGGTAAAAATTAAAAGTTGATATCTGAAAGTAATAAACAACCTTTACACCAGCTGCTGTGCATACTCTAACTGCATCTTTTACACCTGGGCGGCAAGGATCCTGCACACAAATGCATTAGTTAATAGCAAGTAAAGCATAAACACTGCTTGAAAGTTGACACTTATGGACAGGCCAAGAAGGGAAACTTGGGTTAATTTGCATGTCATTAAAATGAAAAGAATAAAACTTTTGGCAGTTCAATCAAAGCATGAAACTGATTTGTTCTACGTGCAGTCAAAACCAAAAGAGTTCACATCCTAGCAGTGCAAAGATGATTGATGAGGCTCTTGTATATGTGAGGTGGATGGAGAAAAATAACATCTAGCATATGAAACTTATCTACACTGATAACAACTTTACATGATGGCCGGCATATCAATCATGGAAAGAGAGAAAGAGAGAGAGAGAGAGAGTGCCACATAATCCAAAAGAGAAAAAGAGGTGTGAAAATGTACACCTTAATGCCGACAATAGCAAGCAAAACAAGTTCATCTTCAGGCAAAACCCATTTATCCAAGCTCTCTACATCAGTAGGAACTTTGTCCAAATCATATGGTCTATATGCAATAGCAACACAGCGCAAGCTGCAGGCAGCCATGTCATCAATAGAGGCCTTGAAAAAATCCTGCAGAGGGATTTACAAGAGGAATCATTATCCAAAAAATATACAGACAAATGTTAAGAGATTCTAAATTACTCTCTTAACCTATGCATGGTCAAATGGTCAAATGATGACTTATACTGAGTGTTTCATGCAACTAACTCAAACTATTTGCATTGTTAATTTAGCAAACACTGGTCCACAAATTGTAAACTTCAGATAGAGTCAAAATTGTAAATTAAATAGCAATTTATACTTTCTATAAAACATGTGGAAATCAGCTTTGAAAAGACTTCAGAAAAAAAACACTACCATATCTTTATCAATGGATTGCAGTGAACCATTTGAATCAAGATATCTAGTACAAGAGGCAAGAACCATCTCAGCTGCTCCTTTCCAATGTATGTGAACTTTAGAATCAGTCTGCCAAAATCAAATAATTAATGAAAGTTTATCAGATTATGGCAACTCATATATTACTTAACAGTGTACAAGTTCAGTGAACACAAATGAGAGATGTTGCACTCAAAAAGTGTGCAAGAAGCTTATGGCATGCTTCAGGGATAGAGATCATAAAATATGGTCTAGCTAGCAAACAAGACTAGTCCTGATGTGGTTATAGAGCACTGACAATCCTCAAATTACATCCTCACAGCTGAGCTTTTATTGAACTTTATCATTTGTAAGCGAGTAGAGATCACTGGACAAATATTGCTTTCGCAATAGGCAAATCAATGGCAATATTTTCCATGCAACAGATGCCAAAAAAGCAAATCAACAGCAATATTTTCAATGCAACAAATGCAAAATGTAAGTGAAATTATTATGAATGATGCTAGACACCAGATGAACTTGTGACCTCCAAGGTCAGGGGCAAAGTTAGAATGAAGAGACTACCGTTTGTACAGCAACACCACCTTGCTTTTTCTCAGAATTGAAAGGGAAAACATGCAGGATTTTGGACTCTGATCTAAGAGCATCAAACTTCATCCCCAACTGAAAAACAAATTACAAAATACAAATACATAGATGGTAAGTGCAATTTACTTGACAAAGAAATATACTTGATATAGAAGGTGGAATATGGTTGGAGGTTGTACCTTGACTGCCCAAGAGAGGATAGCTTTTTCAGTTGGAGATCCAGAAATCTCTACATCTCCACCATCCTGCAAAAATGAATGCAGTCAACAACAGATTTCATTCTTTTAAAGGTAATCATGCTCCCAGAGTAATCCACAATATCCAACAAAAAAAGGGTTTCAAACAAGAAGTTAGGAAATAATAAATATGATGATTAGGTAAAGAGAACATGAGAGAAGAATCACAAAATCAAAGAACAAAAGAAAAAGAGACTGCTACCTTGGGAACAAACACATTGCCGGTGGTGTTCTGTGCAATACCCTCACACAACAAAGAGCTAACTTCTGAGTGCAATTTTAAGGGGTTATCTGGAGGGTTTATCTTCTGTTTCCCAATGTAAGCCTCAACTACAGTCATCTGTAAAATGAAAAATCCACGAGTAAAAATCAAGCACGGAAAGTGGCATGCCTGCTTCTGTAAGTAATCATGCTTCCTACTGTGAAAGCCACCTGATTTAATGTCAATGTTCCAGTCTTATCACTGCAAATTGTTGTTGAAGAGCCCATAGTTTCACATGCTGAAAGCCTACGAACCTGAATATCCATGCTGTTAGATAATGATGTTTCATAAACTAGAATGCAAATCAAAGGAAATTACAGAAGAAAATGACTTTGGGTAAAATAGAGAAAGATACTTGCCAAGGCTTTATCTGCCATCATTTTCCGCATTGAATATGCCAGACTGCAAAGCAATAGAGTAAAAAATACAATAAAGTTGGATATGAGATAGTGATTGCTAGATCAGTATGCATCAATATTATAGAGATGACTTTTACTTACGTCAAGGTAACAGCCAATGGAAGTCCCTCGGGAACAGCAACAACCACAATTGTAACCTAAATGGTTATACATTTAGTAAGGAAATCACATAAAACATAAGCATAAGCAAATCCAGGGACTTCACTTACTGCAACGGTAAGGATCTTTATCACTCCATCTATTGCTTTGCTGACCTTTGTCTCTCCTTTGATAAACTGGACACTTCCATCTGGATTTTTTGTATTTCCGGTAAAGTATCTAACAAATTTAATGAGATTGTAGATGGTAAGTTGGTGCACAAACAATATAACAATCAGTAATTGAATAATAACATGTACCCTACCGGCCCAAAAGGACAGCAAGCACAGAAAGAGCTACAGCAAGCCCAACAATGCCAATAAAAGTTGCAAGTCCATTCAATCGTACCTAACAGTCATTAAAAAGATAACCTTAAAGCTGCATCAAATCACATTTATTGACATTAGCTACAGTTGAAGTAATGAGAATTGAGATGAAACCTGCAAGGGAGTCTCTTCACCAGTATCCTCTGAGACGCTTGCCATCAACAACCCCCATTCAGTATTGATCCCAACACCAGTTACCTGAAAATGGCCAAGAAGAAATGAATCTACAAGGTAGCATATTTGAATAACAAATACTAGATTATTTTGAAAATAAAAGGAAATGCTGCTGTTAATTACATGACCAACATAAAAAGGAAAGGGAGACGTGCTTTATAAAAATAACTGAGAATCATCCTGATCATAATAAACAGAGAACAGGATGTATAACTGCACAGAAAGTATAACTGCAGTTTTTACCAGCATAGTGCCGAAACCATCTGCTACTTTACAACCAGACATCAAAAAGGGAGCCTTCTGATTCTTGTGAACCTACAATAGAGAACGGACTTGAAAATAATAGATTTCAACTATCAAGAAATTTCAGAACTAGATGTTTAGCAAACTCACAATCTTGCTTTCACCAGTCATGCTAGATTCATCTATGGCAAGAGAATGGCCAGTAATCAAGAGTCCATCAGCTGGAACCTAAGTAAAAGACCTCAATATTTGTATAGTTAATTTAAAAGATTTAAATGCATCATAAAAAATAATTTCTTCAGAAATAAACCTCACCTGATCACCTATTTTAAGAGGTACAACATCACCAACAACAATATCAAATATTGACATTTTCATCGTTCTTCCACCCCTCATAACCTGCACAGGTTCAGATGTTTCCCTTTCTTTAGATACAAAACATTGGAAGATCAAAAAATAAGCAGTCATATATTTTCATATCACAATAATACACACCTCTAACTGTATGTTTTGCTTTTCCTGATTTAAATTTTGAAACTGCAGAGATTGACGGTAATCGCTAACAGCTAGTAATAAACAGAGAAAAACAATGGTTACAAAAAAAAAAATCACTGCTTGGAAAAAAAACCAGCACATGGAGTTGAATGATTAAATCCAATAGAAGTTTTTCCAGCTATGATGGACAGAGCAGTTCAGCAGTGAAGAACAGGACAAGAAGATTATAGCAACATCATTTACAATTCATTTGGATCTCAAGGGGGTGAAAGAGATCAAAATATGAAGTCTTTGGCATAACCATTCCACAGACATGTAACCATATGGATGCCAACATACTAAATCTTGTAATCATAAGCACCCAGACTTTCTTATGTTGCTACCTTCTGCTAGCAACTATATGAACCTTATATTGGAAGAAGATTGAATTCGATACCTGTAACAATTATGACAAGAATAACAGCAAAAGAGATGCTCGCCCCATCATACCATCCATGTGACAAACCCTATGAGGAACGAGAAGTGTGAACAAGATATTAGTATAAACAGGAAAAGGTCTGAAATAGAGCATTAAGGAGAGGAAGATCTACCCCCATAATGCACTGTGCACATACTCTAAGTAGTTAAAGATACAGACCTCATATATATGGCTTAGGCAAGCTAAAACACAAAAAACAGATTTAAATAAGAACCAAGCACACCTCTGTCTTGATTCCCAGTCCCAATGATGCAATGGCAGCTACAATCAAAATGATGAGGGTTAAATCTTGCCAAGCTTCCCACAGGAATCTCTGCAATACAAAGCGCACTGTAAGCAAACTATCTTTAATTCTGAAAAGAAAGAAATAAGAAAAAAAAATCAAAATAACATACCAAAAAACTGCGTCCTTTTTTCTGAGGATATCTATTTGTTCCAAATGCATTCCTACGCTTTATCAAATCATTCTCATCTCCAGTAATACCAGTCACAAGATTGGTTTTCAGCATATTTGACAACCCTTTGGCCTGATCGAGGAAGAGATAACACACAATGTAAACAAGTTTACATGGTAAAATGGTGTAAAATAAGGAAAGCCTGTTTGCAATTGACTTACACCGCCATATTGTTGCAGAGAAGAAAAATTATGATCCCTGGTCATTGAAGCAAGTTGCTCCAGTCCAATTGCATAATCACCAGTAGCAGTTGGAGGTGTAGCTGAGGGACCCAGCACTTGAGAAGCAGAAAATAAGTTAACACGGATAATCTATTTGAGTGGGAAAAAAACAGCCCTGAAACTCTCAAACAGCAGACTACAACAAGTACAAGAAAAACTTTGTAAGAATATTTTACTCGGTGGTTATGCTAGTTATCCAGTCTTTAATATCATGTACTGGGGTCAACAGCAAATAATTCCTTCCTCCGTTATATTAGTTATTTCCAAATTTTATTTGAGAGATTGTGACAATAATTCCTCTCTTCACTACTTCAATCCACATCCTTTTTGACCAAACAATCCCCTTCTTCACTCAAATACTCAAACTAACTTGTGCCGTGCTAAACTTTCAAGGAATGCATTACTCTTATCCGGTCCTAGCATATACTCGGATATATCCATCTTAATAGTTTGATTCAAGCTACTTTCTGGGCATGTTGCTTCTTCACTGCCCAGCACTCGCCATCACAGTAAATAGTTGACTTCAATGCAATGTTAGAGAAGTTATTCTTTAGTGAAATGAGGGCTATAAGCACAGATAGCCATAGATCCCCGACCAAATATCTTTAACTAAACCACTTGATTTTTACTTTTACAGAATATATTATCTTCCTTACTGTTCCGCTTCCTTTGTCAAAAAATCCTAGGTTAGAGAGAAGGGATAAAGAGGCCTTAAACAAATCAAATTCAGAACCTCTACGAAAAAACTCATTTCAAACATCAAAGTCGGATTAAAAGCTTTTAAAGAAGATATTAAAAGGAGTATTAGAGGGTGACATACCAATTTGCTGTTCCCCTGCCAACCGAAAGAGTAATGCTGCCTGAAACAACAAATATTCAGTGATCAGGAAATATTACTGTCTCAAGTGCCTGATGAAATGCTTGATAACGTTAGAAAAATTACCCTTACGACTTGTGCATGGGATCTGATCATCCTTCTTCTTTTCTCTTTCTCGTCTTCTCTTTTCAAGTCCAAGGTGTACCGAAAACGCCGGCAAGCATTCAACACAAACGCTGCTTGCTGTGAAAGACAAAATCAACATAGTCATAACCCAAGAAATGAAAAATACAAAAGTAAACCTGCGACAACAATTTCTAAACGTCCGATGCACTCAGCATGTAGAACTAAAACAAAACCAACAAAGAAAATGAAATTCAACATCAACTCTGAACCCTGATAGTAAGAAAGCCACCATTGAATAACTTTATGCTTTGAGCCTGCATTATAATCACCAAGAGACAAATTTGTCTCTGCATGATAATAAAGGCAAGTAGAAATCATATAACATAGCATCTTATCATCTTCTTCTTCTTCTTTTCTTAAGAAAGAAGATTTTATATCATATAACATCGCATCGCATCATCTTCTCCTTTTTCTTAAGAAAGAAGATTCTACCACCTCCGATACAAACGAAGCTCAAAACACCAAATGCATTCATCTTTCTTATACCAATACAACACCAGCATTGTCAGCTATTTGCTCCATTTTCAAACCAATTAACAAAATAAAAATAAAAAACACTCGCACGCCTGCAGACAATGCCGGATTATTATTATAATAATTAAGTTGATGTTATTATAACTAAAAATAATGATGAAATAATAATAATAACAACAACAATTACCCTCCATTGGCGAAGAATCTCGATAGGAGCGTTCTTGGTCTGAGCAATATCAAAAGGATCAGATTCATCAATCAAATCATGATCATCATGTTCAAACTCCTTAGTAGGTCTCGCCTCCAAGTCATCCTGTTCCCTGGGGGATGCTGAAGAAGGCAACAATCCATTAGACGAACAACTGCTACTCATGATTCCTCCTGTTCCTTCTCCTTTATCCTCTTCTGCTCTCTTCTTCTATTTTATATTTTGTTACGTAAAATAATTAAAAGAAATATAAAGAATTTGTAATTCTAATGTCGCAGCATGGAGAGATGGCACTTAAAAATCCCGGTGGCTGTCACGGCGGGAAGAAGAGAGGCCACCAGCTCCAAAAATTAAACGCCGAGTAACAACCCAACACACAAGTACAGTAGAGTCATTTACAAATAAAAAACAAAACAGAAACATAAGAGAAAGAGAGGAGAGGCGAGAGAATGGTGGGACGATTGGGTGGTTTGCGCGGCAATGTCGGAGGCGTTAGTTACGGAGGAAGTTACTGCTCGGGGTTTTTTTATTAGAAATAGGAAAAATACAACGATAATACGCTATTTGAATAATAAAAGAAATAGAATGATTAGGTTATGTTACCGTGATTGGCGGAGATCGAACGGTGGTGGCGGCGAAAAGGAAAAAATCGGAAGGTTTTAGGAATTTCTTGACACTTCACAAGGAGTGTGTGAGGGTAGAGAGAGAGAGAGAGATGGGGAGAGAATTTTTGTTGGGAAGCTTCCTGGCACCTTCCCGCGCAATGACATGCTCCCGGAATACTTCTGTAAGCTACCTGCACGTCCCATACATATATGGAAATTGACTGGTATCTTGGTGCGCGCGGGTAAATATTCTTTTTAAAAAGTAAAAAATATATTATGAATATGAAGAATTTTTTAATAGTGTTATTAAAATATAACTAAGTGTGTTGATGTTAAAAAAATTTGATTTAATTTTTTTATTTAACTCAAGTTTTTAATTAAATTATATGAGAGGGAGCTTGATTTAAATTGATCGATTTTATAAATCTAAATACAACCTTGATCAATAAAAATATAATTTAGCTTTTAAAAAAACTTCAAAATAATAATTTTTTAAAAACATTATTGAGGCGGTGACAGATTGGATCAACCTCGTCTCCTTGACTTGGATCGTGGATTTTATTGGGTTTAATAACTTTTTATATATTTTTATTTAATTATATGATAAAAATAGATATTCACGAAATTGAGTATTAACTTAAAAATAAACACTTATTTTAAATAATTACCCCTAAAAAAAATAAAAATCAATAATGCAGTTCATTTCTCGACCAATCTAGTATTAAATGATGAAATCAAAAGGTAATAAATTAAAAACAATTAAAAGACAAAAAAACAAAAAATATATATCATATTGGTGGGTAAACTTGTCAAACCTGTGAATTGAGTAAGCCATACTAGCATGCCAAACCTGTGAAACTAAGTTATGGATTTCATTGGGATTATATTTTTTCTTTTAATCTATTTTTTATTCAATTACATAATAAAAAATATAGGTGATTACGAAATCAAACACCAACTCAGTACCGAGGTGTTTTTTTTAGATTATGATAACCTCATAAAAGGCAAAACAAAACCAATTAAGAAATTGAATTTCCAATTAATCCAGTATCTAAGGATGAGAAAAAAACTAATTTAAAAAGGTTAAATTTGTCAAACCTGCAAACCAAGTCAATTAGCTAAACATGTGAATAGGTCCATGTCCTTTACAGAGTTTAATAACATATTTTTCTTCTGAAATTATTTTTTAGCTATATAAGAAAAAAAAAATATACGATAAAAAAATCAAGTTCACTTAAAAAAGGTACGCCGCCAAACTTGTAAATTAGAGCAACCTAGGTTATCCTAACAAACCCGTAAATCATGTTAACCTTATAAAAAGGTAAAATAAAAAAATAAATTATGAAACAAAATTCTCGACTATCTTAGTATTAAGAAGATAAAATCGACAAAAACAAATTTGAAAAAAAAAATCATGACAAAAATTCAAAAACACAAAGAAAAAAAAGAGAAAGCAAACATTGCGAGTTACCATTGTTATTCATAGTGCAATGTGTGTGGGTGAACAATGGTTTCCTCGTACCCTTTTTGTTACTTTATAAAGTTTAATAATATGACTTTTTCTAAAATTATTTTTTTTATTTACATGATAAAAAAATAAACTGTAAAAAAATGTAAGTTCAATTAAAAGAAAATGAAAAAAAAATCCACCGAACTCGTAAAACCTAGGTTATCTTGGCAAACCTATAAACCACGTTAACCTTATATAAAAAAACAAAATTAAAAATAAGCAAATTAGGAAGTTAAATTCTTAAAAATCTCAATTTTAAAAGATAAAACTGACAAAAAAAGATTTGAAAAAAATCATAATAAAAATTCAAAAAAAAAAATAGAAGCAACCCACCGTGGATTACTATTGTAATTCACGATGCAATGAGTGTTGGGTGAACAATAATTTTTTTCTTTAAAACTACTTTCTAAACAATATGAGAAAAAAAATAAACTATAAGAAAATCAAGTTCAATTAAAACCCCCCCACCAAATCTATAAACTGGGGTAACTTGGATTAGCTTGATAAACTCACAAACCACACTAACCTTATAGAAAGACAGAATAAAAAATAAAAAAATTATAAAGCTAAATTCTTAACCGTCTCAATATTAAAAAAAAATCAACAAAAATAATTAAAAAAATCATAACAAAAATAAAATGAAAAAAAAA
>Ga0325411_1000204_pt1 | contig 59768 bp, 35 predicted proteins | sample PopdelMetagenome_13_FD_206181 | JGI IMG/M metagenome (GOLD analysis project Ga0325411, IMG submission 206181) | Populus deltoides microbial communities from Bellville, Georgia, United States - Xylem-PdIQD-R4 | ecosystem: Host-associated > Plants > Phyllosphere > Stem > Wood/Secondary xylem... | reverse complement strand
AATACAGTGTCTTCAGATTTAATCCAACTATTAAAATAAAGAGAAATGCCAATTAAAGTCACACCATACTTGTTTAAAACTATTTTTTGTGCATTATTTTCGTTAATAAGTTGATAAATAAATTAAAAAAACAGCCCTGTAACCTAACGGTTAAGATTTGAGATTTTTATCTAAAATTTTTATATTCTAACTTGAAAAAAAGATGAATGGAATTTAGGGATGAGAATAATTTCTTCTCATCTTCTAGCCTGCAACCCATTGAACCTTCTTTTACAATTATTTTTAAATTTTAAAAATTATTAAAACAACAAGAATTCTTTAGTTTTTTTTTTTGACGTGAAACGCACGTGCCGCTGCCAGCAAAACGGGATTTCTTCATGCTAGCTCCAGAAAATTCTTTTCGTATAAGCCCACGTACGCGGGTTATAAATATGGGTCAATCCTAGTCCAAACAAAAACATTCGGGTCGACCGGATATCTAATTTAATACTTTACACCCAAAATTTCATAAAACACAAACATGACCGTCACTTGAAGAAAGCTAAGGCAGAAACCTCTCCTTTTTGTTTCTCTCTGCAGTTCTCAGATTCCTCGAGTATCGACCATGGCGTTTCCTTACATGGAAGCTGTAGTTGGTATATGTTCTCTCTTTAATCTTTATCTCCCAACTCAAAAAATAATTCTTATCTCATTATCCTTCTCTTAACGCTTCGTTTATTCTTCTACAAAATTTTCGATTATTTTGCGATTGCCATCGATTAGGGTTTAGCTTGCGTTAAATTTTTATTCATTTCTTTATTTTATCTTATTTTTCCTTTTATACATTTCTGTTACGGCGATGCTTATTCGAGGTTCTGAACATGGATATTGGTTTTTTTTTTTTTAAGTACCGGAGTTTATTTATGAAGACAAATCTTTTCTTGGTTCCCGAGGGAAAAAAATCAGTGAAAATGAAGAAATTTAGGTTGAATGGTAAAAGTTTTTTTTTTTTTTTAGTATCTTGGGTCAACAAAAGAAAAAAAACATTTTGTTTTACTGTTTCTTAATGCTCATTTGAGGCTTTCTCATTTCTAAGAAACTAAAGTTAGAGACAACTTTCGAGATTTAATTTTTCTGAGTTTCTTAGGGCTACCAAATTTAGGGCTAGATGATTGAGGATGCACCATAGGTGCAACTGTGGTAACACACCTGCTCCAATAGCAGGAGCTGCTAATGAACATTTGCATCCGCTTTTGTTGTTAGTATCTTTGATATTTATCAGCTGACAATGCGACAGTTAGAGGCTATTAAGATACACATCAGTTGTGTTAGTTGCAATTTGATGCTTCTTTGTTACACTTTATTTGAATCTTTTTGACATTTGGATCAGTGGTTGGATGCTTTATGTTATGGGGATTATAACAACTGCTTTGGTTTGTCCTGATTTTCCAGGTTTTATGATTCTCGTGTATTTCTTTGAGACCTATTTGGATTTGCGACAACGTGCTGCTTTGAAACTGCCAACTCTCCCAAAAACTCTGGTAGGAGTAATCAGCCAGGAGAAGTTTGAAAAATCTCGAGCTTATAGTCTTGATAAAAGGTTTGTTCTTTATTGCAACTAGCTAGCATTGATTCTTTTAGCTTTTCCTAATCTGATTCTTAGTGCATGTTTTCTTTGATTCTCACTAAGAATCTCTTAACTTTCAGCCACTTCAATTTTGTTCATGAATTTGTTACTATACTTCTGGACTCTGCTATTTTGTTCTATGGGATATTGCCTTGGTTTTGGAAGGTAAGTACTTTGCTGCAATGTTAGTGGAGCTACTCTGTGGTTGTATTGTCACCATCCAATTCTTTTTGTATCTGCAGAAATCAGGAAGCTTTGTGGTTTTGGCTGGTTTTAACGAGGAGAATGAAATACTCCACACCCTTGCTTTTTTGGCTGGTGTTATGATATGGTCACAGGTTTGCACATGATTTCTAATTACTGTAGCTGATAATAACCACCATATTTATGCTGCCTGCCTTTTATACAACAGTTTAAGATTTATGGTCTGTGATTTCAGTTATTTTTACTTTTCTTTTTTCTCGCACAATTAGTTAGGTGGTATTTTTCACATTTGAATTGAGCACTCAATGTTCACAGCTATTTTTAAGATTATTAAGCAAGAATATACACAGGTGAGGCTGGGTTATTTTGTGTAATAGTTGTGGTGTGTAGATTCAGAGCATGCACATTGACATCAACAATTTCCAATTCCGAATCTACATCTTGAAAGAGGTGAGCTGGGGAGTGTTGTCAGTCTCTGTAGTAGAGACTCCCTGGTTGATGACACTGTTTGTAGACCGAGCTAATAATTCTGATGTAATAGTATATGTCACAGACAAGACTTTTTTTTTTTATATATAAATAACATCTGGTTTATAATATTTGAGTTTTTACCTCTTCAGAAGGGTGTTCTATAAGGTCTAAACCAGTATCCTTTCATCATGCATATTGCCTTGCTTTTTGATTGTGTGGATATTATAATTGGGTTTGCTTATATAATTAATAACACAGTAATTCTGTTATTCATTTTTTTAAGCAAAGAAATCAATTTTATTCCATTTTCGCTGGTGATTATCAGTCTTTTGCATTTTTTTGGAATCCTGTTTGGATTGTGGCACCCTTGTAAGCACATGCATGCAAATAAGTACAATTTTTAAAGTTTCTTCATCGATACTATTTGATTGATTGTTTTGAAATATGTTTATGCAGATTACAGATTTGCCATTCTCTCTCTATTCAACTTTTGTGATTGAGGCCCGCCATGGCTTCAACAAGGTTTGCATTCACTCATATCTTGTGATTTTCACACATCTTGTTACTTGTTAGAATACTAATTCTTTGTTGGTGGATCTACATTCCTTTTACTTGTACGTGCACTGGTATAAAATTTATAGTTGTTTGATTTCCAATCTGTTGTATATCTTATCTCTCGTGTGATTCTAATTTATTTTCCATCTGTACAGCAAACAATATGGCTGTTCTTTAGGGACTTATTCAAAGGAATTTGCCTTGCCATTCTACTTGGCCCCCCAATTGTTTCAGCAATTATTTTAATAGTACAGGTACTTTTATCTGCCAGTGTTGATGAAGTGGCCAGTTATTTGCAGCATTTAATCACTGTCTGTTGACAGTAGTTGGTCACTTTTATTCCTGAATTAATGATACTGATTTGGAAGAAGTGGCAGCTTTTATTCTAAAAATGCTCTTACAAGTTACAGCTCTGTTACCTGCTTTTGTGAATGAACAAGTCTTCCCACACTGTTGAATTTTCATTTGCATGGTTGCAGAAAGGAGGTCCTTACCTGGCCATTTATCTATGGGCATTCATGTTTGTTCTTTCTCTTGTCATGATGACACTCTACCCAGTTTTAATTGCCCCACTCTTCAACAAGTTCACCCCTGTGAGTATTGAAAATGTGAAATTCATTCAGACCTATGTCATGCTCAATTAGTAATCTTTTCCCCCCTACTTTTGATGTGACAAATAGCTTCCAGAAGGAGAGCTCAGAGAGAAAATTGAGAAACTTGCTTCCTCCCTCAAGTTTCCTTTAAAGAAGTTGTTCGTTGTAGATGGGTCCACAAGGTCAAGCCATAGCAATGTGAGTATTCTTATTTTAATATGTTTATCAAGGTTTCTCAGCATTACCTGCAACCTTTTCTTCGATTATACAGTGTTTTGTTTTGTTTGCATCCCTTCTGTTTCTGCAACATGAAGTTAACCAATGCTTCTCCTCCCTATTTATGTCTACCACGTTCCTTGCTTTGTAATGAAAAGAAATATCTATTTTTCTTGGCCAAACTGTGGTAAACTAATGGTATTACTCACAGAAAAATTGCAGGGGAACTTGTACCAAAAGCTCAGGCTATCTGTGTTTTTTCTTTTTTCTTTTTTCTTTATTTTTTTGGGTGGTTGGGGTTGGGGTTGGGTTTAAGATGTGTTTGCAGGCCACCTTGACGAGTTATTTGTTTTGTAGAGTGAAGAAAAAAAATGCATTAGATAGGTGCATTACATGTGGCCAGCTCTCATTTCTCGTAGTGTTATCATACATGGTTGCAGGCGCTTTCTCTATCGTCAAGTCATCTGTACTTTCACAATAAAATTGTGCTTTACTAGTCTGTTGTAGATCAAATTCATATTCTATCAACAATGTGCAGGCCTATATGTATGGATTCTTTAAGAACAAGCGAATTGTACTTTATGACACATTGATTCAGCAGGTGAGGAAGCCTTTCTTTCTGGATTTTTTTCTATATTAACCTTATCAAACTGAAGTGTATTCTCATGAAAACTACAAATTTTTTCTGTCCATTTTTTATTGATAACCTTATTTTGTTTAAAGCAAGATGTGTGAAATATAGGCACCACTAGTGTTTTTATTGTCGAAATAGCATTATATTAAAAATACTAATGTTGTCCTAGTTGTGTCATGCATCGAGTACAGTTGTTAACTTCAATCATGATGTTGGTTGCCTTCTTGGAAGCTAAAACGCATACAGAATGATGAAAATGTTTGGATATTCATTCAACATAGTTGCTGGGTTCACTCAACAGCTTGAGGAAACAGTGTTGTATTTAGGGATAATGGTTCTGTTGTAATCTTGCCCAACATACTAGAAGTATGAACAGTATGATGCCAGTTAGTGGCTTCTGGTCAAGCTGCTGAATCTGTAGCCTCTTTAGTGAGTAGACGGCTTGTCCTTAAAAGGACTCCCCTCCTGTGTGCCTTAGGTGCTCAGCAACTAGGAAGCAACCTCTTTAGATAACTTCCTCGTGTATGTCTCTTCAAGGAACCCCCCTTAGTTGCTTAATTATGAATAATTTTTCTAGGAAATATCTTCCCAAATGAGCTATGTATTGCCCTGTAAAATTTTATTTTGGGGGGAAGGAAATAAAAATTTTCAGCCTTCTTTTTTCCTTGCATGTGTTGGGATGTCATGCTAAATTGCATGTCTCATGCGTTCTTTTTTAGGTGTGTTCCTAAGGGTTTATAGTGAGTGATTTCTTCTGAACTGTAGTCTGGTGTTAGGTTTTCCCATCTTCCTCACTTGTTAGGTTTCTTTCATGATCTTAGTTTCATCTAATCTTTTAACGAGCCTTCTCCACTGAAACCAGTCCTTGGAAGTCCTCCATTCCTGATCTTGAGGTGCTGGATTTGATCAAATCTTGCCCCAGATTTTCTAACTCCGATCTGATACTTATCCTCCAACATTATTAACCTAGAACCTAAGAATTAAAGGTTGGATTTTGCTATTTATGGGAAGTGAAATACTGGCTGCTATTGCGAGTAAGTGGCCAGATTATAAACCTGATGGGTGTGGGTTACTGACTCTGGCCATTTTTGGTTGTACTGCCTCCATTTAGATCCTTGTCAGTTCTTATGTTGGAAGACATTCTCCCTGGCTAATTCAAATGGATAGAATTGCAGTGTTTGCCTTGGATTTCTCTTTTTAGAAGTTCCAAGGGGCTGTCTCCGAGGCTCTTTGCCTGCTTAATTTTTTTTGATACTGATATCCATGTAGTCTTGAAGAAATATAGTTTTGCATTTTTTAACAAATACGCAGTAGCTATCCAACTGGGGAGGACCAGTTTGATGTAACTTACAATCCATCCATAGAAGCATTTTCTATGTGATTTATGTAAGGACTAAGGCATTTGTGCAAATCTATTTACCAGTTTCTTAATTTCCTACTCTTCCTGACAGCCTGGGCAACTTTGTGTGTGAACCATTTAGGCTGTGCCCTCATTTAGACTTTATGGTTGAAATATGGCTATGCTTTTTCATAAATTGTGAAAGTGTCTTTACATCTACGTGATTCTTTGCAGTGCAAAGATGATGAGGAAATTGTAGCTGTTATTGCCCATGAACTGGGACATTGGAAACTCAATCATACAATGTACTCGTTCATTGCCGTGCAGGTATGCAGTAATTGTTTTCTTGCAAATTGATTTTTACTTTGCTCCTATATGTGCACTAAAATGCTATTGAAATACCATATATACCATCTGAAAGGCATCTTCTGAGAGCTATCATCAAGAAAATGCTCGGAGAAAACTTTGACACGAATGTTCTTATTCTTTGAGACTGTAAGTCCTTGGTTTGAGATTCAAACCTCAGAGGATTTGTTCATGAGCCTGATGAGAAAATAGTGCCAAAACATCTTGGATTGAAGCACAAGAAAATTTTAATACATGCTAAAAGCCTAAAACATATTTTTGAATCTCAATTTGTGTTTTGGTAGGAGAGTTCAGTGTTTTGTTTAAGAATTTACCAACCATCCTCCTATAGGTGTCCTTTGACTTTATTTGTGAGCTTATAACAGGTGTATGATTCATTGTTTTTTTTTAATGCTATGTTCTGCAGATTCTAACATTTTTACAATTTGGAGGATACACTCTTGTGAGGAACTCAACTGATCTCTTCCGAAGTTTTGGATTTGATACACAGCCAGTGCTCATCGGTCTGATCATATTTCAGGTATTGCTGATATGAAAAGAATTGCTGTGTGAAGGAAAAGAAATGCTTATGGGATTTTTAGTGTGTGTGTGTTGTTTTGGGGGGGGGGGGGTTTATATGACACAAAAGTTGTTTGTGGTTGGGTTTATCTGACTAGGTTGCTTATTTGCAGCATACTGTAATACCTCTCCAACACCTTGTAAGCTTTGGCCTTAATCTGGTGAGCCGATCTTTTGAATTTCAGGTAACCTCTCACACCCTCTCTCCTTGTTTCTGTGTGTCTCAAGTCCTTGATATCACTTACTGTAATTGTTTGATTAGGCGGATGCTTTTGCTAAAAAGCTTGGTTATGGCTCTGCTCTTCGGGGTGGTCTTGTGAAACTACAGGTGATCTATTGAACTTTTAACTTTTTCCCTCTAACAGACCATCAGTAGTGGAGATGGAGTCCTGTATATTTCTTGCATTCAGATTTTTGTGGGATCTAAGTTCTACGTTGGCAAAGTATTCTTTTCTAATCCATTTTCAGGAAATGCACATGACTGAACAGTGTGCCAATTTTTTTCAGGAAGAAAATTTGTCATCTATGAATACGGATCCTTGGTACTCAGCATATCACTACTCTCATCCTCCCCTTGTTGAAAGACTGGCAGCAATTGATGAATCGGATAAGAAGGCTGATTAACAAGGGCAATCTGTAGCCATATCCCGTCCTTCCCTTGTTGAAAGACTGGCAGCAATTGATGACACAGATAAGAAGGCGGACTAACAAGGGCAATCTGTGGATGGCTACCCCAGTATTAAATTTTTTTCATTGCAACTGACAGGATACTGGAACAGTCTAGTCAGCAGTTGTAATATTACCCTACATGAGTTTTGTTGAAGCTTAACACTCATTTTGTTCACGAACAACTTATCATGTCAGAACTCAATTCCCAGGTCAGAGAAGAGGGGGATAGAAGGAAAGGAACAGGTGAAAATCAACAGGAAACTTTGGAATTTTAGTCATATATTTTGTTTGTATGAGCTAATGATCACAGGACCTGTTGATCATGTGTTTTGAGTCTGATGTGATATGCTTGCTAATTTTGGGGGAGTGTGTTTTTTTTTTTTTGGAATGAACCTTTGTATCCACCAAAAGAGCTACAAAGCTCGACTTATTTCAGGTAAATTTACTATTTCCTCGCATGGCGCAAGATTAGGAGCAGTCCAGTTGGTTTTGAATGGGAATGACTCGTTAACTCAAGTCACGCTCTCTGTTTTGATCGTTATGCGTATCTCGTCATGCGATTGCAGATAGACTTAAAAGCTATCTTCATCTCTGGCTACTGAAAAGGTTGAAGAGGTGCCTGTGCTTAACCACCGGATGGATTGCCATTCCGTCCTTATTTCATTCTTAGAGCTATAAAAAGATCCCTTTTCTGTTCTTTATACACCTCCTCTGTACATGGATTGACAGTCGCTATGTTGCATTTCGAATACAAAATTGTATTGGAATTCGGTACAAGTAGAAACTCAATGCTGGGTTTGGTTTCGAGGGCAGCAATCCATAATCCACCCCTCTCGACAAATCCACAGACAGCGCCAGCTCCAATCAGATGAGTAGGAGATAAATTATGAGCTGGAAAAGAACAATAAAGAAACATGAGATGTGATGTGATGCGTATCGAAAGATTTCAAGAAAAGCACTACTGCCATTGGGCACGAAACCAACCAAGAAATCTTTCCGCACAGCCCATTATTGTTATGTTGGTGTCCACTCGATTCTTACAGGACTTTCCACCACTTGGTGTTCTATAATCAACCAAGATGCTTTCCCTGTTGTGTCCTGACATAAATAGATTATAATAAAAAAAGAATCCAAAAAGATTACGTACAGCTTTCAAAATGCACTTGCAGAATGAACTAGACAATTAATATATGTATTTTCCCTTAACTACCACCGAAGTATTATCTAAACCATGATTTCGGTCCACCAAACTCCTGTGATTTACGAAAGTCTCCCCGGGCCCACACCTGGCTTAACATGAATGCATCATGTAGCGATTGATGGGAGCATGGGACCCGTTGACGAATATGGCACAACTGCCATGTGGAAATTATACACAAGCTCAGTCCTTAGTCTTTGCTACACGTATGTAAGAACTAGCACGAAGGAAAACATAGAACAGAGTATCCCTCTGTCCTAACATCATAATCACCTTTAACGGTCACCTTCCCTCTCTTTCTTTCAATTAATTCTCGGTAGCTATGTACACGTAGATCCCCTTATCAAAACTTGCCAGATTCATCATCACGCCTGAGAGAAGTATTATGGCGCAGCTGCAGAAAATACCGCTATTTACAGCCGGCCGGAGAGAGAAGGAGACAATCAAGAGGAAAAAATGATATGGAATCAAATCTTTTTATTATTTTTTGTAAAATTCGTGCGTGAAAAGCAAACTCGTGCTACAGAATAACAACTCCTCAAGTTTTCATATGTAGATTTATGAATGGAAACCTACGAAAATTAGCAAAAAGAAAAACTTTATTTTAAAAGAAATATATAAGTCAAGAGAGTTAAGATATGAAACGAGATTGGTTTTCCAATTAATTAAGATTTTAATAGATAAATTACTTGAAAATATATTAAAGATGGTACATCAAAATCATTATAAAATATTTTAAAAAATATTTATTTAATACTTTTTTTTTTAAAAAATTACCTTTAAAAATATCTAAAGGCATAAAGAGAAACCATGTCAAACACCCTCTTCATTATTGAAAAATCATGCTTCCTATCTTGATCACTGTGGCCAACATGATATTAAAATTAAGTTTATTTTTTACTACTCCTTATATTTAGGATTTTAATTTTAAAAGAGTAAATTTACTTACAACTATACCCTTCTGCTCAATTTTTTTTTTAAAAAAACCTAGTTTAGAATCCTAAAAGCTGTCATGATTATACAATTAAACTCCGAAAGAAAAATCATATCCATTCTTTTAATAAGATAATGGTCTTGGATGGGGGTGGACATAGCATGCAAGTGAGTGTTTTAAAGCATAAAGAACAAATTTTTAAAGGGTAAATATTTTATTCACAATCATTAAAGGGTTATGCTTTCTTATTGCCATCACATTTCACCACTTGGATTTGATAACAAATTTGTTGTTCTTGCTGAAAAGTGAGTGGAGAGCGGTCAATGATGGTTTTACCATATTAACTTCATCCAAATTTAGAAAGGAAAAAAAAAAACCATCACCACATACAAATCCGAAGGACAAACACGTCATTTAACCTTAAGCCAGTCCAGTCTCACTTCAACTTAGCTTACACAGACAAAGTGACAGCTCATCTTCACACGCTAACCCTCTCTCTTTCCTTCCTCCCATCCCATCCACCCTTTACTATCCACTTGATTCCTCTCTCTCGCCCCGCCTATCTTTGATTCGCTCCCTCATCTATCATAATCGCCGGGAACCTCTTTTTTTTCCGGTGAAACCAAATGCAACCGAGCCAAGAAACTCAATTCCATAACCATTCCCAGTAAATCTAACAACAGCCCGTTTCTTCTTTTCTTGTTTTCTACAACAATAATGTCTGTATACGATGGTGCATTTGTTAACACGGAGCTATCAAAACCTACATCAATCTTTGGTCTCCGTTTATGGGTAGTTATAGGAATCTTATTGGGCTCATTAATAGTTCTTGCCCTCTTTCTCCTCTCTCTTTGCGTTACTTCTCGTCGCAAGAACCGACAATTTAAGCTAACAAAGACAGACACTACCCCTCCAATCTCTAAAGAGATTCAAGAAATCGTGCACTTGCCCGTGCAAGATCACAATCACCATGCGATTCAGGTGCCGGAGATCCAGGTTGGGATCGGGAAGGTGGAGCATAGAGTGGTGTTTTCGAGTGGGGAGAGTAGAGGGACTGCTAGTGGTGGTGAGACGGCGTCGTTTGGGAGTGGAAGTGTGGGGCCTGAAGTGTCGCATCTTGGATGGGGTAGGTGGTATACTTTGAGAGAGTTGGAGGCTGCTACTGGTGGGTTGTGTGAAGAGAATGTTATTGGTGAAGGTGGGTATGGGATTGTGTATCGTGGGGTTTTGAGTGACGGGACTAAAGTTGCTGTTAAAAATTTGTTGAATAACAGGTAAAGATTTGTTCTTTTAATTGTTTTCTTTGTTGGTTTATTATTATTTTCATGTGTTTTTTTTTAGATAATGAGAAAAAAAAAATGGAATGAATTGCATGTTTGTCTTTGATTTGTTGCTACTTGCTAGGGGAAGATATGGGGAAGAGAAGTGGTAAAAGTTTGGATCTTATTTGTTATGGATTGAACTTGGGATTGTTTGAGATGTTTTACGTTTAGAATTACTATGGAAACTTGAAATTTATTTGCTTATTTTACTTTATGTTTTAAGTCTCCATGGTAGAAGAAAATTGCTAAGTTTTAATTACTGTGCTGTGCTTGAGTGGTTATGATTGGTGTCTTCTTTTTTTGGTTCTTGTCTTGCGTGTGGTTGGATATGTGCTGTAAAGTGACATGCTTTTGTGGGATTCCTTACTTTTCCTTGTCAAATGCCTTTGATCATAATTGAACCTGAATTGATAATTTTGGAATATGAATAGAAGTTGCTACAGCAGACTGCAATTTTCCATCTACGTCTTGACTGCCTTTCTACTAAAATTATGCATGCATAGGTTAGTAGCTCATGATACTGAAAATTCTCAGGGGTCAAGCTGAGAGGGAATTCAAAGTAGAAGTGGAAGTAATTGGACGAGTACGGCACAAGAATCTTGTCAGATTGCTTGGATACTGTGTTGAGGGTGCTTACAGGTATGCCTATAATTATCTTCCAATTTAAAATTGAGTTTGTGCCTCATGTTGTCAACAGTCTCAATGTAATTGGTCATGTTTTTGCTATGTAGAATGCTTGTATACGAGTATGTTGACAATGGTAATCTGGACCAATGGCTACATGGTGATGTTGGAGAAGTCAGCCCTCTAACGTGGGATATTCGTAGGAACATTATTTTGGGAACAGCAAAAGGGTAAGTATTCTGAATTCCATTGTAAGTAAACTCATCATCCATATGGATGCATGCATTGTTGCTCAAATTATTTGTTCTTATTTTTCACTCAAGGTATTTTGTTTGCTGCTATTGTTGTTGCAGATTGGCCTACCTTCATGATGGTCTTGAACCAAAGGTTGTTCATCGAGATGTAAAATCTAGTAACATATTACTGGATCGCCAATGGAACTCTAAGGTTTCTGATTTTGGGCTTGCCAAGCTCTTACATTCTGAGAGAAGTTATGTCACAACACGTGTGATGGGAACATTTGGGTCAGTTTGTTTCCTTTGATTTGAGTTCCGGTTTTATTTCTCTGTTGTAAAAAAAATCATTTGCAATGCAAACATTACATATGAAAGTTCATTGAGACAATGGTTGGTTGACTTGTAATTCTCCTAAGTAGGAAAGCTAAATCTTATTTTGTTGGGTTTTCTAGTTATGTTGCTCCAGAATATGCTTGCACTGGAATGCTGAATGAGAAGAGTGATGTTTATAGTTTCGGTATACTTATCATGGAGATAATTTCTGGGAGAAGCCCTGTTGATTATAGTCGGCCACAAGGAGAGGTTAGTTTTTACATATAATTCTGAAAATTTCTCCTGTCTTTTATTATGTATTGCTGTAACTATAACTTTTGGAAACAACCAAATAATTGCAGGTGAATCTAGTAGAATGGTTAAAAACTATGGTTGGGAACCGAAAATCTGAAGAAGTGGTTGATCCCAAGTTACCCGAGATGCCTGCTTCAAAAGCATTAAAACGCGCTCTCCTGGTAGCTCTTAAATGTGTCGATCCTGATGCTACAAAGAGGCCCAAAATGGGACACGTGATCCACATGCTTGAGGCTGATGACTTGCTATTTCGTGATGTATGTATGCATCATTTCTTTCAAACAAAGAATTATAATCTGTGGTGTCTAGAGAAAGAATGTCTCTCTTTTAATGGTTCAGTTTCCTGCTCATTGATCCATTCTTGCACAAATTTTGCAGGAACGTCGAGTTGGGAGAGAACCTTCCCATTCACAGCATGATTATGAACAAGAGAATCATGCTGCTATGAAATTCATTGATAAGCAATCGGGAGAAGGGACTTCAGACACAAGTGAAGGTGAAAGTGGTAGGAAACATCATCAGCCAACAAGATGGAGATAACATCATTGGAGGATTAGGTGACTAACAATTTTACATCTCTCCAAGTTATTGAATCTTTTATTTATTTTTTTCCCTGTAGGTATTCTATTGTGTTTGTTGTATCTTCTATATAAGTAAACGATAATCTGCATTTGTTTTAAGCTTAGCTTTCATACCATTTCGGATATCTTACTCCGAGGGGGATGCAGTTGTGTAATTGATTCATTATTCTTATAGAAAAATGATATATTTTGTTGTTTCAATTATAAAACAAAGTTACATGTTTGTATGCTCCATGGTCATCCAAAATTAGTTTTGGACTTTCTCATTGTATCTATTATACTTCAAAACTAGCCGATCGCCCAGTTCTCACGTGGGTGGTCCATTTGTTGCTGTCCAGGTTGTTCAGCTGATTATTATTTACTGGTGTATTCAGAACTCGCAGAACCAAAATTAAATACATGAGGTGAACTCCCTGTGTGATCATTTTGCAGCAGGTGAAATGAACTCGTTATGATCGTAAGCGTGAAAGAATTGTCAAAGAAGTAGATTATGCAAATAGGAATATTACTTACCTTCCACTTATGCAGCTAGATTTTCCCCATTGTATGGCCTTACAGCATCATTAAATCCATTATTCATTGTTCTAGTATCACCAACAGGAGGATTGCAAGGGACAGTCTAACCATCTCAAGGCACACCAATACAACAACACCTCGAAACTTTAATATAATTTTTAATCCGATCATTAAATCAGATTGATTGAAACTTTACAAGCATGTTCTACTCTCTGTAACTACTGAGTTTGTTTGAATGCGGATTCACTCAACAAAATGATATTGAAATTCTACATTAGTGTTTCCAGATGGAAAATATGTAAGCAAAGCGACGCACGGCTCCTATCTGCTTTGGAATTCTGCGGCCATCAATGAAAGGATGCTTCCTGGTTAAAATATACCGATTGGATCTATCACGCTCATTAAGCACTACAAGACACATCCATGTCAGCAGTCCAGTTGTCACCCCATAATTTCAATTGATCGGTAAATTGATTTAAATCGGAATGCTATTGCTTTACTATTACATAGATATGGATTAGTTATGAGGATTTCATGGATGTAGTTTGATTGTCCCATTCTAGTTCTTCTTTCAATGTATGCATTATTTATGTAACCAGATGTTTGTGACTCGTCACCATCATTGCCAGCCAAAAAAACCAGATGTTTATGGGAAATGGACCCGGTAACCAGCTATTTCTTCTGTAGCAAACGTACTTGCAACTCTTTTATTCATGTGCTTTCCTTGTTTTGGGTTGGACCAGCTAGCCAGGAAGCAGCCAACATCTAGTCTGGAAATGGGGTCATGCCGTGTGATTTATTTAGCCGTCGTTGCCAGAGTACATGCTTTTGCATTGGAGCCTAACAATGAAGCTTGGCATAATACCTGTTAAAGTAAATAGTTTTGGATGTATTTGATGAGTTCATTTGTCACTTTGCTGCACTTTGCTTTCGGGTTCGTGACTTGGTCTTTATGAAACATTCTAACGAAGCAATCTGTACTGGCGCAAGATCATACTTGGCGAAGGCATTTATTCGTCCTGTGATGATCTAACGCAGGACCAGTCTGGAGAAAAAAAAATAAAAAAATATGCCAAGCTTGGGGATTCCACACTTTTTTTGGGCATGTTTTTAGCTTGGCGTAGGAGCTACTGGTCTCCATGTCAATTCGGAATCCTTCACGTGGCAGGAGCTTCATTTGTCTCTCTCATGCCAGTACTAGAAATGGTTTCATATCACTTGTAGGAGGCGACCTGATACAATTAACATTTGTTTATATCTTGTGGGGCTGAGAAGCCTGCGTTCATGATCACTTTACTGGCGGACGAGCAGAGTTTGTAGGACTACTTTTGGCCATAAAGTATTTCATGAATCCAGAATTTGGATTTATGATCAGTAGACCTTTTTAGAGGTGCGAAATCTTTTTCTGGCCTTTTGTGTGCAAGATGGGCAATGTATGGTGTGAAGATACACGATACCTTGCTCAATTTTCACTCTTCCAGCCCATTGACCATAGTATTCTTGTTCACAAGCTTTTGAAGGGGCAAGTCTAGAATAGAATGCCTGTGTACTGTCAGGTATGTTGTTAGGCATTGCGAGGGGTTCAAGGCTGATTAATCCTCAGCATTATTATTCAAATCCAAAGGTGGAGAGGACTACTGGCACCTACTTATGTTGCTCCTTAAACCCTAGCTTCGATTACTTGAAAACATATCATGTGGCAGCACCGCTGCGCTATCAATATCTGTATTGACTTTATGCTGTGCAAGCTCACTTTTTTTTTTTATTAAAAAGAGGAAAACCTTCGTTAAATACATCCTTCGTGTATATACGAGCTTACAGGATGTGCCATTTCCCACAGGGCCATCACCAGTCTCCTTCTTGAAGGACGAAACATCTTCATAGCATACCAGGCGGTTCAATGGAGTTTATTCGACTTGTGTGGACTAGACTCATGTTTTGAGCTCAATTTCCAGCGCCGTTGGGTATTCATTATCCATCACAGCAGCCTGTAATCATATTAGAATTCATTGCAGTAACCAGTCAGAATGTTCTGATATATGTATGAACCCCGTGCTTGTATGGATTCTCTCAAGAATCAAAGTGAATGAGCCTGGTCTGTAGTGTAAAGAGAGGAGCGTAGCAGCACCCTTTAATTTCTAGCGGGCTCCTGTGCGGTTCGAGTTCTTTGGCGGCCGAGTCCATTGGGGAGCCCTTTGCAATTTTAGCATTAGCCATCTGTACCTGGGCCGAGCCTTTTCCTATGGCGACTACCTCAAAAAAATCTTCTTGGATCCATTCCCCCACAGGGAAAGAAAGTATCCAAGTATATAATATTATGGTCGGCAAACGAGGTCCAGATAGCAACGACAACCAGGGCAATTTCGTGTAGTTAGAAGCAAGGATCTTGTCCGTTGGATCACATGTCACATGCATTAAATATAAAGTAAAATCAAGCTTGAATTTACTTCCCTGTCTCTGACCCACCATTTCTGCTCACAAAAATGCCAGTAAGTAATCTCCAAATGAATATCTATCCGTTACCACAGCCCGCCACTCACATCCTTCCACGTACACATCTGTCACCAATTGCTTTATAACAGCCAGTTACTTCACCTTTGCCCACAACTTCAGCTACAAAATAGAGACCTCACCTAACCTCTCTAGATTAACCGGAAACTTTCAACAAAGCTCCGCGTCTGGACACTTCTCTCTGGAAATTTCTCATCTCTTGCAAGTATTCCTTCAGGTACTCTCTTTCTTACAACTATAGCTAAAAAAAGGTCTCTCTCTTTGTTTTTTTTTTTTTCTAGATCTTAGATTAGAGTATTGTTTTTTCTAGTAAAAATGATTAGGGTTAGGGTTTCAATATTTTCTTAGTGATTCTTATGTTTCGTCTTGACTTGATTGCTATTCTGATCTAAGGATCTGGTATTTAGGTGAGTTATTAAGTTTGAACTGTTTTGTGTATGAATTATATGCTTGTTTGATTGTGTTTTAATTTTAAGAACAGAAGGCATGAATTGAAATGAGAGATTCATAGATCGAAACTTTAGATTCGATTTGGTAGGAAAAGATTTGATTTTTTTTTCATTTAATTTAACTGATTTTTATTTTGATTGGTTTGAACTTGAAATTCTTGTGTGAATGAGATAAAGAGAAAATATGCATTGATTTTGTCCCTCTTTTTTCTTGCTGTGGTTATTGATTTTGAAAAGATGTAGAGCGGCCAATAACTGGATATGCATAACTGTGTTCTTTATAGATCTTCTTTTGTCTAGCTTTTGTTTTGAGTTCCTTTTTAAGGTCTATATGTTGTGTAGGTTTTTTATTTGGTTGATGGGGTTGGAATTTGTTTTTCTGAGTATTTGGTAAGAGTATTTCTCGACTCTCTCAGGAAGGCATGGAGGCTTAAAGAAATACCTTTGTTGGAGATATGGTTCTTTCTCCTGTTTTCTTGATGAATTGTTTCATTGTGATGATAAGTTTTGCAATTTATCTTGCTTAAGTTTGGGTGGGTCCTAATCGCTATATATTGATTGTAGATCTTTTGTTTGGTGTGGTTTTTTGTTGATTTTGTGTGTGCTCTTTTGATGTTGTGTGCAACAAGATTAATGATTTTGTTTTTCCAAACTTGTTGCAGTAAATTGTTGAAATGAGTCAACCACAAGAGCCGCACCGCCCTTTCTTTCCATTTGGAAATCCTTTCAGGATGTTATCTCCAAAGGGTTCTCAGTTGTCTCCAAGGCTTCTTTCCTTATTAAATACATTTGAGGAGGCATTGGCAGCGAGGTTGCGGAAACTTAATCCTAAAGACAAGGGTGATGTTCTTAGCTTGACATGGATGAAATTGGCAATGGAGTCACTCTGTGAGACTCATACTGTCATAAAAACACTTATCACAGAACTTGAGCTCCCTGTGACTGAATGGGATGAGAAGTGGATAGATGTGTACTTGGACATCACTGTGAAGTTGCTTGATATTTGCATTGCTTTTAGCTCTGAGCTCTCGCGGCTGAACCAAGGTCATCTCTTTCTTCAATGCGCCCTGCATAAATTGGAGTCCAACACTTCAGAAAAGTTAGTGCGGGCATGTTCTTCCCTAGATAGCTGGAGACAGCACATTGGCTCCAAGAACCCAAGACTGGAAAACTGTAAATCCATCTTAGAGAGTCTTGTGGATTCCTTGACTCTGCCTAAGGTTAAGAACTCGGCCAAAGGAAAGGTGTTGATGCGTGCCATGTATGGAGTTAAGGTACAGACAGTATTTGTATGTAGTGTTTTTGCTGCTGCATTTTCAGTTAATTCAAAGAATCTGATAGATTTGGATGTCCCCAACACAATATTGTGGGCACAAGCTTACTCTGATTTGCAAACTACAGTAAATGGAGAAATTAGAGAAGTATTTTCTCGTGGGAAATTTACTTTCTTGAAAGAATTAGATGAAGTTGAGACAGTTGTGAATAATTTATATCCCATGATCCAAGATGGCATGGGACCTACTGAAGTGGAAGCGTTCAGCAGTTCCTTTTCAGATTTGGGGAGGAAAGCAGAAAAACTTTCTCAGGTGCTAGATTTTCTTGCTCAGGAAGTAGATAGTTTTTTCAAAATAGTTTTAAGTGGGCGTGATGCTTTGCTTTGTAACCTGAGAGTGTCTGATACTGTTGCCGACCCATTCCGAGGGAATAATGGGGAACAGGTTATAGGATAGATGTTTATGGTGAAGCCGCTTGTTCTCATGTCTGATACCGCTTGTTCCCTCAGTAGTGTATTGTCTTGTGTGGGCCTGTCCTGTCTTGTGTGGTGTGAGGTATTTTGTAATATTTTCTTACTAGTTTGTACATGTCCGAAATATTGTCAACAATACATGAAATGTCTTGTACTGTTTCACTACTTGTTATGTTTTACCTTAACTCCCCTTCTTCCCTTTTCTCGTTATGGCCAGGAGTAGGGAAGACATAGATAGCATGCCCGCATTCTTTGATGATATACGGGTAGTTTTTTTTATCTGATTTTTTTAATGCAAAATGCTTGTATTTATTAATACATATTTTTTGAGTCGTTTGCCATAGGATACTGGTGCTGGCCTCAAGGAGGATGCTAGGTGTGGGGTTTCCTCTTGTGGCTATCCATAAATGCATCCTTGTTCTTCAGGGCTTTTCCTGTGTTGTGCATGAAAGTTGAAGAAGTCTGAGGTTACTGTATGGTAACCACGATGATTGTTTGTGAAATTCAGTTGGGTGTCTGTTATTTCTTTTCAAAGTACACGTCTATATGACTCATTGTAGGAAATGCTTTTTGTTCCTTAACTATAGATGTCTTGACTCTGTCTTGTTCAGGGATGAAGTTATTCCAAGTTGATGTTTTCACATGGTAAGCATCAACGGCATCATTTGTATGTGACTTTAACTTCCTGAATGTGTTTGGGTGTGGACTTGACCTAGAGAGTTGGTATACAAGATCCAAGTAAAATGACTTGATGTGTTAGCTTTTGCATCATTTCCAAGGGGTGCAAATTCGTGAATTAGAAACTTTTGGAAGGAATCAGATCTATTGATCCTTCAAGTTACCTGTAATTGGGATGGGATGCATCAGAATATTGTCATTTTACAGTTATGATCATTGCACTACATCCTCAATATTTGAGAATACTATTGAGAAGTACTTTTTCTTACATGCGTTCAGCAGTTGAATGAATCAGCACTTGGACTGGAATCAGATGATTCATAGGGGGTTTCTGCAAGAAGCAACTGCATAATCTGGGAATGCTTCGCAAAGCAAAGAAGCTTCTTTTGATTCCAGTGATATGTTGATGGGTATTCATCTTCTACCTTTTCGTAGAACCCCTGAAGCCATTTGATGCTTAGAGCACACTAGATAAAAGGCTTAGCTCTATGCTCTGCCAACCTAATTTTTATTTTTTCAACCTAGAAAAAAAATACTAAGGCAAAGCAAAAAAAATAAAAATAAAAATAAAAAATCAAGACTAAGATCGAGACCAAGATCAATTGAATGGAATAAGTTAGGGTAATTTAAATAATATGAATAAAAAATATAATGATAATAAATAAACTGATAAAAAATAATAATATAAAAAAACAAAATAAAAATTGCTCCTAGCCTGTGTAAGTTAGCAAGCAAAATTTGTAACATGTTTGTGATACCTGGATAGCATCATTAAAAATAAATTATATAAAATTATAAAGTTTAATTATCAAATAATTTAAAAGGTGAAATTAAAAAAGAAATTGAAAAAAAAATTTAATTAAACTCAAGTTAATTTATTAACCTCAACTAATGTTATAAGATTTGAATAATTTCAAAGGCAAAAAAAAAAGATGAAGACTAATTTTAATATAACAAATGTTAAATTGATTTTAAAAAAAAAACTAAAGTAAATTTGTGTTAACCTTCAAACTTCAAACCTATGAATCTAATTATGAGTTTGAAACTAACTTTTTAAAAATTAAAATCTAAAATATAATGAAATAAAATTCTAAATTAATAAAATGCTAAGAGAAAAATTGAAAAAAAATACAATAAAAAATAGATCTAAAACTAAAGAAATTGCTATAAAAAGATTAAAGACTAAATTTAATATAAAAATAATTGAAATTAAATGTTGATGGATGAGATTGAAAACAAAATTCAATTAGAAAAATAATTAAAAAAAAATTAAAAAAATAAAAATTAAATTTGATATAAAAATTAATAAGTGATGAAGGATGAAATTAAAAAAAAAACAATAATAAAAAACAAAAATAAATAAATAACAATAAAAAAATAAAATAAAACAACATAATAATTCGCTATCCCGCAATCACGAGCAAGCATATAAGAAGCATTTTATGCAGCTTTTGCGAGTATATAAGAAACATACCTCACAATTTTCTCAAACATCTACACTAAGAGGTCTGAACACTTCATTAAATCAACGTACATAGATAAATGAACTGATCTGGGATAAGAAATCACTCCATCTCATTTGATGATAAGAGTGCTGAGTAAATAACTAGAAACGTTGTGGCGAAGGCCTCCAAACGAAGAACTACCCACCGATTTTATTTTGAATGCATCGCATAGAAGATCCGTTGAGACAACAAGATAAAGCAACCTGTTGTTTCGGATTCAAAGACTATTATCCAAATCAAAACTCTTGGTAAAATGTCTCCTTGTTTTTTTTTCATATTTTTTTGTTCTTTAGCAGGAAGTAGGATTTTCGTGGGGACTCTTGGACTATCACAATTAATTCTCCATTCTCCGGGCTGGCCGTGTCAGAACACATTAGTCCTCAGTCAAACGTGGGTCTCTGAGAAACTCAACCCTGCAAACCTTCCTTGGTATTTCAAATCAGTCGGCAGGCCCGAGCATGATACACTGGGGATTCAAATGGCTGGTAATCCCATGATGGTAGGGATTGAACTATGGAAAGCTCCCCGTTCCCGAGTTTCCTTTAGCTGAATCCTCAGTAACCACAAGAATCCTTAGAATTCCTAACAAGAACACTCATCCCACTTACACCCCTCGGTGGTAGTCAAATATCTACTAAAGACTTCTGGCTCGACTGAAATTGGTCAACGACATAGCCAACTCATCAGCATGATAAAGCAAAATCCACCGAAGAATGCTTGGTGAAGAGCATGCCTGTTTTGAGCTGCAAATAATTGCCAGTCTTGAATTCGGAAACTCCACAATCAAGTATCCACCTCACCTCAACCGAAGGAAGCAGCTGCTTAAGCCTGTATTAAGTAGGGTAATGCATCATCCTGATGCTGTATTCTACTTTCACTGAAGATCATTTCCCCTACTAAAAACTAGCTTCAAACAGAGCGTTTGCTCTGCGAAAATTACAGTGAGGCTGCTTGCTTGTGATGAGAGAAAAAAAAAAGTTCGAAGATTTGGCTCGGCTTCGCTTCTCTTGGGCTTGTTTCAGTTAGACCACTTACTTCTGGGCTTTTGAAGTTGTTTGGGCTGAATTCCTTTTTCTTTTTTTGTGTTTCCGATTAATTTTCTTCTTCTTCGTTTTTTTTTTTTTACAAGTAATTTAATTAGAGGAAAATCGAGACCAAAAAATGGTTAGTTGGACAGAGTAAAACCTTTAGCTTTGAGAAAAGAAAGAAGAATTTCGGAGCTAAAACCAATTTAAAATTGGAACATAACGAAGGGCAAAATGATCTACAATCAACATGGTATTATTTCATTAAAGTAGTGCATTAATTTTTCGAATTCTAGAGTATCCTGAACAAATTTTCCCTGGATTCCATAAAAATACCACAATCAGGAATTCAGTAATGCCATGGCCAAATAAAATATACGGTGACAGTTTTGGAACAAAACTCACGTTTGGGGAGACAAAATCCGGAGATGCTAATGTCGATGAAGGTTCGTGTTTGAGTAGACCTTTCCAGGGGGGATGGAGAATGGCGGATTTTCCGGTCGGTGGAAAATAAGGAAGGTAGGCCTTGACTTTGAGCCTTGACTTGTTATCTTGTCTTGGAGGAGGGAGTCTTTTTGCTTCCTTTTGATTTTTCAGCAAGTTGAAGGCTGGTTTGAAACACGGGAACCTTTTCTTCGTGGTAATTTGAAAGCGTGGTTTTTGAAGTTATATTTTAAAGTTTTTTTTTTAATATATTTTTTTATTTTTTAAAATCAACACATAAAAATAATTTTAATTAAAAATAATTATTTTGATCGGAGTATCAAACACGCCAAGCAAACATATGTTGAACGAACCATGACTGTGACTCGAAATGCAATGCAAAGATACTTGAAATTATCAGTGTAATGTTTTCTTACAGTTAGGTTAGTTTGAACAAAAATGGAGGGAGTAGAGAACCATACTGATGATGATGATCATCATCATCATGATCTGCTGAGTTGTTCATGTTCCTTGAAGAAAGGAATGCTTGATGGGTCCGTTTCCTGCATCTTTCTCTTCCAGTTCACCCAAATCGAAAAGAATGGGATAATAGACATGACCCTGTCCACTTGCTCTGGCTAAGTTTAGGCAGGCCTAAACACCAGTGATTTTGAGCTAGATCCAGTCGAAATCAAATGCCATCCACCCATAATTTCTTTTCTTTATTTTTCAATCAATCGCACTACTGATCATAAAAATACGAGATACCTAGAAAAGTCAGAATTCAAAGTTTGATAAATTAGAGTTAAATCACAATCACCAACAAAAACAGTGTATATTTTCTTTCCTGTTCTCTCTAGGAAAACTATTTGAGAAAAATTAAATAAAAGTCAGCAAGCAAATTGTCGAGTCACGAGGCAGGCTAAGCTTTCCCTGTTCAAAAGTCGGGCACCACACGGTCCAGTCCACCACTACCTTTTATCTTCTCTCCCCATCTTTCTCACTCGTCCCTGTAAAGTGTAGACTCTAATAGTAGTAAAACAACCCACACGCCAACCAGAAGAAATGTGAAAACGAGAAAGTTCTACGCCTACTAACACGTCCGCCCTCTTTTTTAGCCCCTCTTCCTCCTCTTCAACAACCACCACTGGACTGCTTAATTAGCCCTCTCCTTTCTATCCCCTTTTCGCTCTAGCTTAATTGGATCCTTTCTGGTTGCTACTGAAAAAAATGACAAGCTTAGAGTCAAGCTCAGGTGGTGATCCTAACATCAAAGGCATACCTGCTCATGGTGGACGCTATGTACAGTATAATGTGTACGGTAACCTCTTTGAAGTTTCTAGAAAGTATGTCCCTCCTATTCGTCCTATTGGCCGTGGCGCTAATGGTATTGTTTGGTAAGTCTGATTCTTACTCTCTCTTTTTCCCTTGTATGTTCGTGTTTAAGTTTCAACTGTAGATTTTGGTTACTTATAGTTTCCGATTTCGATTCTTTGAGGTTAAAAACTGTGTTGTTCTTAAAATATCCTTTCGAGTTATGATTTTTTATTAGAATTTTTAGCTATCCTTTTGGAATCGGAGAAATGATGGTGGAAGTCTCAAGAATACAACATTAAGAGGCCGTTTTACTTCAATTTTATTTTTTAAAAATTAATTTTTTTATTGTTCTATGACTATGTTAAAAATAATTTTAAAAAATAAAAAAATACTATTTTAATATATTTTTAAACCAAACAATAACTAGAACACCCGTAATCCCATAAATCCTCTTAAAACTAAGTGCTCTAGGCTACTTGGTAAACCGTGAAGCTAGTGCTAAAAAAAGTTGTTAATTGAGTTTCGAGCGTGTTTGGAATACTTTACAGAAAGGAAAATGCACGGAATCTGTTTTATTAGTTAGGAAAACTGCTGTTACTGGTGAATCGCGAATGTTATGGTCTCGTTTGACTTAATTTTTTGTGTGAAATCTACAACGTGAAGGAAGATGTGATTTTGTTGTTTCCTTCAGTGCTGCTGTGAATTCTGAGACACGTGAAGAGGTTGCCATTAAGAAGATTGGTAATGCATTTGACAACAGAATAGATGCCAAAAGGACTTTACGAGAGATTAAGCTTCTTCGCCACATGGATCATGAAAATGTAAGTTTGTTTTCCTTTGTTATTCTCACGATTCTTAGCTCAACTGAAGTTAATATCTCATGATTTTGTAGCTCAGCTGAAGTTGTTGCTCATGATTTCGTAGCTAAACTCTGTTATAATGCTAACAATCCTCATTAACTAAAAAGATATATACAAGTCCGTTAATGTATGTGATATGCACAATGGGTTTTGTCTGCTCACAGAACTCATATTGCATTGCATCCTTTCTGACAGGGAAGAGTGTAGAGAAATCTCTCGGAGAGGAAAACACTTGGTTGCTAGGTAAACACGAGTAAATTAATAGAGTCTGGCAGGGGGCTGAGCTGCCACACTGGGACTGGAAAATTTTAACAAGAAAAATCCTACCCTGTGAAAATGCTACTAAGAACCTGAGTTCTGTTGCAATTGAGATTCTCTTATAGAGGGTGGGATTTTAGTTAAATTGTTCCGTGTTTAATTTATTATTATCATCGAGTGGGTGATTCCTTGATAAAATGAACTTTTAAGTTTTGCTTTCACAAAGCATGATGATCTTGGTGATTCAGAGGCCTGGGTCGACTAGAGTTACCTTGGATTCATTTGATTCACAACTTTCTTCTGTATTCCACGTTGTCCTTTAGACATGTGCTCTGGTATCTCAGGATTGACTAGATTATCATGACTGCTAAGTTCCTTAACTTATTTGTTCGACGACTTCTTTTTATCCTCATTTGAGACTAGTTTGTCAACACTCTGTAATTACGTGCATAGAAGCATACACAGCATGGGTGCTTGCTGACGTTGTACTGCAGAACCTGTCTAATTTATTGTTTCTATGGTGTTTTTTTTTATATCTATGGTCGTGCTAATCATTTACAGCTCCTCAGGTTATTGCTATCAAAGACATCATCCGGCCTCCCCAGAAGGAGAACTTCAATGATGTATACATTGTTTATGAATTAATGGACACGGATCTACATCAAATAATACGCTCCAACCAACTATTGACAGATGATCATTGTCGGGTTAGCTCCATTAAGTTTTCTTGGTTTTCATGTTTGCTATAAGTAATTTATACTCATAGCTAGCGGAATTATTTTAGATATTATTGTTCTTGTGGTTACTTATTTAATTTTTATGTATTTTTATCTTTCTCTAGGATATTGTTAACTTTTGGCTGGACTTTTTAGCTTGCTGCATATTTCAAGCTTGAATTTTAAGCTTTACAGGTTAAATTTTGACAAAATGGTTCAACTAGTTATGATAAGCAGCATAAGCTATACTTCCTCATTTAGGTGGTGTTTGTTTGTGCGGCTAGACCATGTTTTTAATTTTTTTTTATTTTTTTAACTTCAAATTATAATTTTTTTTGTATTTTTTAGATTATTTTGATTTGTTAATATTAAAAAATATATTATTTTTATATATTTTTAAATAAAAAAACACTTTAAAATTAGCTATGAATAAATGCCATATTTTCAACTAAATCACAATCATAACATGATGACTTTCATTTTTTGTTTGCCTTTGTTGAGCTAATAGGTTTATTAGTTGGCTATCTTATTTTTTTCGAATTTAGCGGGATAATGTCTCTAATAAATCACAGCTATCATTTGTGGCTTCACTATTCTTCTATCTCTCTCTTGTTTCCCTAATTCCTACAGGCCAACCCATCACATCTATCACCCCTTTCCATCTCCTCTCTCCTTTTGTTCCCAGGGAAAAAAACTAAAGTTACCAAAGAGAGGCAAGAAATGGCTACATGCTGCTGCCCAGAGACTGCTACTGAATAAAATGCTTTCTATAACATATGCTGTAATTGGAAATTATCATTGTTTTATGAGCAAGCATTGTTAAATTAACAAATACTTTGTTATGTGCTTGATTTTCACTGATATCTAAATTGTTTCTTTGCAGTACTTCCTTTATCAATTGCTAAGAGGGCTTAAATATGTACATTCGGCAAATGTCTTGCATCGTGATCTAAAACCCAGTAATTTGTTCTTGAATGCTAATTGTGACCTTAAGATTGGAGACTTTGGACTTGCAAGGACAACATCTGAAACGGATTTCATGACCGAGTATGTGGTCACTCGATGGTACCGGGCACCAGAATTACTCCTTAACTGCTCTGAGTATACTGCAGCAATTGATATATGGTCAATGGGTTGCATACTTGGTGAAATCATGACTCAGCAACCTTTATTTCCTGGAAAAGACTATGTTCATCAGCTGAGGCTTATTACAGAGGTATGTGATTTTGAAATTGTCCAGCAATTGTGCCCTACCATCATGTGGTGTTTTTTGTTTCAAAGTATCTGGTTCATCATTTGTGGACGGGAGGCCCTAAATAATTTCATTTCAAAAGTCTCAACTCTTTTCATTAACTCGTGCGTGATTGTAACTTTTTAAAGTCATGTGCATTGACAATTATGATGCCCTTTGGCTTTTTTTCCTAAATTGATGAGTCAGAGACTCATCTCTCGCTTCCCTCCCTCCTTTTTATTCAAATGGCAGGAATTGCATTAATGGTGATTCTTAATCTGGTAACTGAATGTAACGACCAGGGATGGATCTAGGATGTGACATTTCGGGGCAAGTTTGTAAAATTTTTATTGAGGGGGCCATTTAGGTTTTTTTTTTTTTGCAAAATTAGGGAGAATTCTGAAAATTTTCTGGCAGTGATGATATCTCACTGACAATAGTGAGACAAAGAGAAGTGATTAGGAACAGAATTATCCTCCCTTCTCCTTTTCATGGTCAATTATGTGAAAGTGTTGTATTTTGTGCTTCAGTCAGTGTAACTTCTGTTCTGTTGTCAGTTATGTTTTGGTTTGTTCTTTTGTCTGTTGTGTGGGGTGCAACTCTATAGCTTTTGTTAGCATGCATAGAGGTTGAAGTATATATCAGGCTTGTTGATAGTATGAAACTGCTCAGTTTTTTGTTATGAAACTACGAGCATGATACCTTGTGCATTTATCTTTGAAAAGCTCATAGGTTCACCTGATGACTTCAGTCTTGGTTTCCTACGAAGCGAGAATGCTCGAAGATATGTTAGGCAGCTTCCGCAATATCCCAGGCAAAATTTTGCTGCTAGATTTCCTAACATGTCTGCTGGTGCTGTCGAATTGTTGGAGAAAATGCTGGTCTTTGATCCAAATAGGCGTATTACAGGTAAAAATGAGGCATGATAGTGATGTCAAGGACTAGTTTGTGACATTGCGGCAATAATTTTTTAAAATCAATGACTATATACGTAAGGTAAAGTTGAACATTCAGGGACAGACATGACATTGATCATGCGACAAAACAAGGATTAATTACGGAAATAGCTTCATATGTTTTTTGTTTTAATCTTTATGAGACATTGCCTGTTAGAGAATAATATAAATCATATCTTGGGACCTCATCTAACAGCTTAACCTATTGGGTTGAGATGGTTCTTTGACATGGTATTAGAGCGTTGATGACCAAGTGGTCACGGGTTCGAATCTCATCACCCCTATCTATTTGATAAAAATTAAGCACAAGGTAGTGTGGGCTTGTGCAAGTTTCAAGCCTAATGGGCTTTCACTTGAATGGGTGTGTTAGAGAATAATATAAATCATATCTTGGGATCTCATCTAACAGGTTGAGATGATTCTTTGACATTGCCTACAATCTTGGCTACACATTTGATCTAGAATTAAGTGCATTCATTGAATAATATTTGAGATAATTGGTATTACTTAATGAATCGAAATTACATATATTAATTAGTAGAGTGAAACACAGTATGTCTCAACATTCTGAAATTATATCAGAATGTTCAAAATTGAGTATATTTTCTCATCAAAAAAGCTTTTATTTGACCGATGATTACATTTGACATTTTTGCTGTTTGCAGTTGACGAGGCACTGTGCCATCCATACTTGGAACCTCTTCATGGCATCAATGAGGAGCCTGTTTGCCCAAAGCCTTTCAGCTTTGATTTTGAGCAACCATCTTTTACTGAAGAAAACATCAAGGAACTCATCTGGAGGGAATCTGTAAACTTCAATCCAGATTCGTGAGAATTATCTGATCAACTTGTCGTGTGCATTTGGGAAGGTATCCCATGATTATGATGTACAACATTATTACATAAAATCCATCAAGATCTCTGAGAGAAGAAGAGATAAGAAACATATTGTGTATATTGCATTTGCTTACAATTTTCTGTAGAGCTCAATGAGCTAATATCTCAGATTTGTTACAACATCAGAAAGTGTAAGACAGAGGACATGCAGCATAATTCTCAAGTTTTCCGAGCAGAATCTCTATGAAGGTTCCATCTTTAGTTGGTGTAGGTGCCATGTGAGGAGTGCTCTGGTAAACTCTATCAGTCGTGGAGTGTGAATCCTGCATGGTTGTGAGGACGCTCAATGGTCCCTGTTTTTTCTTAGTTTCTGAAAGTTGATTTTAAATGTGAAGAATTGCTATGACTTGCTAGGTTATATCATGTTTCTCATCTTCGACCTGGGAGAGATGAAATCTGTAAATAGTACTTCTGGTACTGTTGTGCGAGTTGTTGTGAAATGATTATGCTGTATGGTAATTTGGATTTACTTAAGATCTTAGGACGTTAGAAATGAAAATCTCCTTCAATGGATCACCTGCAATGACCTCCAATCTAGCAGCCACTGTCACTTTGTCTGCCACCATATTCCTATAATTTATACATTGAATCAGTGGCAGTGCATTTGGGTCATAGTTTTTATCAGCATGTTACCCATAATTCCCAGTCTGGAAGGCTCGTTTCATGGCCTGCAGAGTCATTCTCTTCACGTATATATTTTTCGCATGCCATCCTCTCCCCGCAGCAGTTTGATCCTGACCCCAGATTCTGTATGGATAGCTGTGATGTCCTCTGCTCTAACATCTTCTATCCCACCTGGTGCAGTTGTGGCACTGTATGGAGGAATGCATTTGAGCTGTCTGGAGACTAATAGCTTTGTGGACATTCCAAATGCAATCCCATACTCATCTCCAGAAACCGTGTAAAAATCTTCAATTTTAGTGTTTGTGCAGGAATCTGCAACGTCGTTCCACAAAATTAATTGGAAGTTGTTCCGGCAAATTATTAGGCTCATGGACCCATCGGATGTAAAATATTCAAATTTTAACATGGTTAACACAATAACAAGCTGATCATAAGTCAGGGAAATACAAACCTGGACCTATACCGTCGGTATTTGGTGACGTGACCGGAGCTACGATGATACTACCTTGCACAGGAGTATTACTGCAATCCCACGATTAATGAAAAACACCATTCGGACGTGATTATTATGTTTCAAGATTTTATTTTGATCTCATGTTTATGGTGTTATATTTTGATCTTATGTTTGTAATATTAAGTATTTTATATTGTAGTTAAACTAAAAAAACAATTAATTTGAAATGAAATTAGGTTATAATAGTTTATATGTCCGCTGTTGTAGGGGCAATTTTCTTTTAAATGTGAAAAATATAATAAAAGATTTACTCCATTCATTTATTAATTAATGATAATTAATGAGCTGGTGACGAGCCACATATGCCATTCAAAAATGGTGGCATTATTATTTGTTGGCGTATCATCTATAGCTTTAAAATGGTTTTCCATGATGTTTATGCATTTATTTTATTAATTATTTTTATAATATTAAAAATATTATCAATAGAGCTCTGATGTAATTAATTGTCTCAATGTTTTTTCTCTCTTTATCTCTCATCTTTTTGTGTCAAGTCATCTCCTTTTCTAGAAATTAAATTATTTTATATTTTGATTTGTTTTCTTTGATTTCAGATTCGAACCTTGTAATTACTCATATGATGGCTACTAGAGGCTTACATGGTCATTAATTTCAGGGCCCGTGGGATTAGTCGAGGTACGCCCAAGTTAGCCCGGGCATCCATGTTAATAAAAAAAATTATTTTATATTTTTATATGATTTTTATATCCTTACAAAACATGTATAGACTTTTGTATATTTAAATACTCGAGGAAGCCTGGTTATGTAAGGAGCAAAATTTGTAAATTGTATACTAAAAGCCTATATATTTTTGTATTTTTAAAATGTTTTTAAAATAAAATAAATTTTATTTATTTTAATTTATTTTTTCATATATTTGAATTGTTTTGATATGTATATCATAAATAAATTTTAAAATATGTATTTTTAAAAAGGTGATAAGATATTAGCATGAATTTTTTTTCACGTGGTATTGAGGGAAGAATCTCTTTCTTCTGTTCGTATCATTAACAACATTCCTAGAATATAATATAATATACAACCACAATTGGTGGATCAAACAGATTGGCCAAATTAAATTAAAAAGTAAAATAAATATAAAAAAACTAAAGTCACGCTTTTCATGCAAGCACAAAACAATATTCATTCATTATTCATTAGCACTGTTTATAAGGCACATCTTTTTACACTTTAATCCTTATAGTTTTAAAAGTTTAAATCTTGGTTATAAAACTTTATTTCTCTCATATTTTAGTCTCCAATAATTGATACAGCAGAAAAGAAAGAGGAGAGGGAATTTTTAGCCAGTCATAAAAAAAAAAACCCATTGATTTTAGCATCAATATATTCATTTTGAAGAGAGGATTTCAATGTTGATGGTTTGAGCCTCAAAGAAAAAAGAAATTCAACAAGTTTATTTTGGTCTAATTTGATTTTGAGTTTATTGACTAATTAAAATATGTTATGAAATTATGAAGATTTTTGTGATGTTTTTAAACGAAACAAATTGAGATTTTTATTTTGAGGTAAATAAAATCAAATCTAGATTTTGCGGTAATGGCAGATAGATCAAAATTATTACAGGAGAAACATGTGCTCCCGCTACTTTTTTAATGTTATTAATATGGGTGTTCGGGTTAGTTTGCGCGTACCTCAACTAATTTCACGAGCCCTGAAGTTAACGACTATATAAGTCTCTAGTGATCCTGAGGTTTGTAGAACTTAAACTTGTAACTTTTAAAAAGCAAATCTAAAATATAATCGGCTAAGTTATATTCCTCGGGGTTTTCACTATTTTTTTTTAAAAAAAAGGCAAGTGCACTGGCTTGCTCTTCAAAGTCAAGACGCATCTTGGAATTTACCCAAGCATGTCTAGCCAGTGACACTTAGAGTTGATTTTGTTTTGTGTTTTTTTTTTAATTGCTGTATTCTTTATATTTTAAAATAAAAAATTGCAATAATTTTAAAAATCATTTGAGATGCCATACTTTTCAAATAATATTGGATTTTTTTTATGATAATAGTATGATTTTTTTAATGATAAAAAGTAAATTTCCTTAAAATATTTTTCATTAATATTCAACAAGAATAAAATATCTATTTTATTATTTTTTATCTGTAAACTTTTCATAGACTAGTTTCGTTTTGATTGACTAGTTTTGTTCGCCTAAATATATAGTATGTCATCCATCTTTCTTTTATATATATATATATATATATATGAAAGAAATTCTCAAGCGGACAACTCTATTTAAGTTTTTATAAAAAAACTAGGTGTATGGCAGTTTATTTTAATAGGCCAAACATGTTAGCCTAACCTTTTAGACTCAACAGCACCTGACCTTTTTTAAAAGGCCAGGCTCGCGGGTTCAAGCTTGATTCTTTTAGTTTTTCACATTTTTTTTCTCTATTCAATTGTTTTATTTTTCATATATTTTATAATGAAATTCTTCTAAAATAATATTATTAAAATGATATTTAAAGAATTATCCAGTTATGCTATAATTTTCAAATACTTTTGTATCTTTTATTGCAATATTAATATTTATTTTACGAATAATATTCTATATGAGCCTAATATACATAATTATTTTTTATATATTTTTTAATATTTAACTAGAGTAAAATATCAATTTTATTATTTTTATTATAAATTTTTATATAGTTTTCTCAAATTAATTTTTTTATATAGGCACATCAAAATTACAAGGCCACTTTTTTGTTCTTTTTTTTATTAAAATTCTTTTTTCAGTATCATGATAATTTATAGGTTTTTCAGATTTCTCTATAAATAGTAAGTAATGCCTTTTATTTTAAAGTGGTTGTCTGTTAGACAAAAACTACGCAAGTCACATAATAGAGAGTTGGGACTACAGGCATAACAATCTCTCTTCTAAATAGAATTTCAGAGCTTTTTTAGTAGTGATTCATGTGAATTACCGTTAAAGCCTGAACAATTAGATAATTTATGATTTGCGACAACCCAGCTTTTAAAGAATTATTCAAAGTTGAAAAAGATTAGATCTTCAGATAATAAATTTATAAACAACTCTAAATCTGTCTAACAGGATCCTAGAAACTCCAAAATTATTTTTTGTTTTCCCTGCGTGTATGATATTAAAAAAAAAAACCTAATAATGCTAACACAAGGCATTATTTATGCAAGGATGGATCTAGGAATTTTAGTTTCGGAGGACCAAGCCAGGGAAAATTTTTAGGAGTGGTTAGAATTATAAATTTTATATTTTTAAAACTAAAATTCTAATTTATTAAAGGAGGTGAGTGGAAGAAAAAATTCCTTGCATTGGCCGCTTTCCCTGCCAGCCCCCCTAATGCCACCTGTGATGCATGCATAATCAAGATCCCTATCACTCCCTGCTTGACTGAAAAAATATCACATGGGAAAAACAACACTATAGTAACTAAATAGTTTTTCAGTGCTGTAACCCAATGTTCTTTCTTTCATGGCTTTCGGCAAAAATTATTTTAATTATTTATAATTGAATGATGTAAATATAAATATTTTATTTGTTGCCCCCCCCTGGTTGAATGATCAGACATGAAGTTCACATTCGAGACTTGATTGGCCCCCTGGTTCGTTAAATATCAGAAGTGTTTTCCATGTGAAACTTAAAAATCATTGAATTCCCTGAAAGATTCACTCGTTAATCTCCAGACAAGCTGATAAGGTTTTGCTTTTCTCATTGAAATCTGCTTACTGTCCGTCCTAATTGGCTCTTGTATTCAGTCCCTATATACTGATCTTAAACCTCCTTTCTCAACACTCTAAAATTTATACAGGTTTGCCCTAATTCCTAGCCTGGGAAATCTTCTTTTTCTCCACACCTTGAATTAATGGCAGAGAAACTTCACATAGTGATGCTTCCATGGATTGCCTTTGGCCATATGATACCTTTCTTTCAACTTTCTATAGCTTTAGCCAAAGCTGGAATCAAAGTCTCGTTTGTTTCAACCCCAAGAAACATCAAAAGACTCCCTAAAATTCCTCCAAGTCTAGCAGACTTGGTGAAATTTGTAGAGTTTCCACTACCAAGCTTAGACAATGATATCCTGCCAGAAGATGGAGAGGCCACGGTTGACATTCCTGCCGAGAAAATCGAGTACCTGAAGATTGCATATGATCTCCTGCAGCACCCCTTGAAGCAGTTCATCGCCGATCAACTTCCAGACTGGATAATCATTGACGTGATTCCTTATTGGATGATAGAGATTGCTAGAGAAAAAGAAGTTCCTCTTATTCAATTCTCTGTTTCCTCTGCTGTTGCATGTGTGTTTCTTGAGCACCCAGAGTGCTTATTAGTTGGCGATGGTCAAAAAAGACTTAGGCCGTCATGGACGAGTATGACATCGAAACCAGAGTGGGTTGACTTTCCCTCCTCGGTAGCTTATCGAAACCATGAGGCTGTTGGTGTTTTTGAATGGATGTATAAAGGAAATGCTTCTGGGATCACGGATGGTGAAAGGGTCTCCAAGATACTCCTTGGATGCCAAGCTTTGGCGGTACGCAGCTGTGCCGAGTTTGAAGGAGACTACTTGAATCTATTTGAAAGGCTGATAGGAAAACCCGTGATCCCAGTAGGTTTGTTGCCACAGGAGAAGCCAGAAAGAAAGGAATTCACTGATGGTAGGTGGGGTGAAATCTTTAAATGGCTTGATGACCAAAAGCCGAAGTCCGTTGTGTTTGTAGGCTTTGGTAGCGAGTATAAGCTAACCAGAGATCAAGTATATGAGATTGCTCATGGGCTAGAGTTATCTGGATTGCCATTTCTGTGGGCATTACGAAAACCCGGTTGGGCCAACGATGATCTTGATGCTCTGCCTTCAGGATTCGGTGAAAGGACATCTGATAGAGGGATTGTTTGCATGGGATGGGCGCCACAGATGGAAATCTTGGGTCATCCATCAATTGGGGGGTCATTATTTCACTCTGGGTGGGGTTCTATTATTGAAAGTTTGCAGTTTGGTCACCCCCTTATTCTCCTACCATTCATCATCGACCAACCTTTGAATGCAAGGTATTTGGTTGAGAAGGGTTTAGGTGTTGAAGTACAGAGAGGGGAAGATGGGTCATTTACCCGGGATGGTGTAGCCAAGGCTCTGAATCTCGCTATGGTATCCGCGGAAGGAAAAGGCTTGAGGGAGAAAGCAAGTGAAGCTGCTGCGATTTTCGGAAACCAGAAGTTGCATCGGGATTACTATATTGGTAAGTTTGTCGATTTTCTCAAAAAGAAGAAATGAAATGTTTGTAGGACATGGTCACAACTCGCAAGGCAGATTTGATCATCGCCCATGCTGGAGATTTTATTTAGGTGCTTTCGTGTTCTCGAGTATTCAAATATGGAATAAAAACAGTTTTTTTTTTTTTTTTCATGAAACCTCTTCAAAATAGCTATTTGAATGGACATCATGCAGCATTTAGCTGCCTTTACAATGAAATCATGGGTACCTGCGCACTGTATTACTTTGCAAACCATGGTGTACTATGAGAGACAGAGAGAAAAGACGTGAAATAACAAACTTCATTTCTAGCTGAGCTAGATTAGACCTTCAGCGGTTCAGCCTGGAATGGGATTGTACCCATGAAATAAACAAACAAAAAAAAACCACCTTGCCCTTAAACTATAAAGTAATCATTATTTATTTATATGAATCTTAATGAGCATAGACTTTGAGATATATTAAGATTTTTTTTTGTTTGTTTATTTTAAAAGTGTTTTTGAAAAAATATTGATTTTTATTTTATTTTATTTGCATTAAATTAATTTTTTATGTTTTTAAATCATTTCAACAAGTTAATTTAAAAAAAATATTATTTAATAGATTTATAAATAGTTTTTTAAAAAAAAATAACCGCTGGGATATCAACAAACAAGAAATGATATAAAAGCAACTCTGAAAGGTAGTTCAACTGGTCAAAATTTAAGTTTGTTTCTTAATAATCATGAGTTTGAGTTTTTTTAAGATCACTAGAAGCATATATAATTATTAACTTCAGAATTCATAGAATTAATCAATATATATTCAAATTAATTAAATATTCATATTAATAATAATTAAAAAAAAAACACACAATAAAGCTTGGCTAAGAATTGCGCGTGCATGTCTCCGAAATTATTCAATTAAAAACTCACCAAAAACCAATTATTAGTTGCCGTGTCTGATCCATCAACAACAGTTCATCAAAGATTTAAAAATGTTATCTTTCCAAATGAACAAGACAAAGTAAATTATTAATATTCGATGATCAACTGGGAATTTGGAATACAATCGCCAGGCGTTGGAAATCTAGACCCTTGATGATGAGTAATGATATGCAATAGCGACAAAACAACTGGGTTTTATAGTATGATTACAATTTTCCCCTTAAACTGTCTAAAGGCTAGGTTGTCTTGGGGGCTTCTTTTGGTTTTTCACGGAAGAACCCAATCTAACTTATCTCTATTCTCTTCGAAGCCACATTTTTATGGGCCCTTAGAAAACCCAGTTGTGCTGTTCATGATCTTGATGCTATGCCAGTAGATTTCCATGACAGGACATCTAAGCAGGGGCTTGTGTTGTGCGCAAGGGATGGGTGCCCCAGTTCGAAATTTTATCACATTCATCCAGGAGCGTATCTAGAAATTTAAGATTGGTGGGGCGAAAAAGAATGTACTTGATTTTTGGGGTGCCCCCGAACATGTAAAATTAAAGGGTATAATTAAAAACTATAAATATTTTAGGAATGAAATGTAAAATTCCCGAAACTTTGGGGGCGTCATTCACCCCAAATATACGCAGCTCCGCCCCTGCATTCATCCACTGGAGGGCCATCGTTTCACTCTGCATGGGCTTATGTGATTGAAACTTAGCAATTCGGACATAGTCTCATTCTCTTACCTTTCCTCGCTGATCATCCTTTGAATGCAACGGCTTTGGTGGGGGAAGCTAGGGCCTGGCTGTGGAAATAGAGAGAAGTGAAGATGGATCATTTAGCAGGGACAGACCAAGACAGGCCTTGGTGTCGAAGGAAGAAGAGAAACCGAGAGTTCGAGCCAAAGAAGCCGATGCAATTTTTGGAGATCACAAGCTGCATCAGGACTCCTGCGTTGGCATTAAGTGATTTTGGTTCGAAGAAGTTTGTTGGCTGCTTGAGTGATTTGCCATCAATATCATACGACTTTCAAATAATACACATTTAACAGACTGGAAGAGATGCAATGGTTTCTAATGAAATTTAATTTACCCCCACTATTTTAATCTTGTCCAATAGATTTCAGTCTTATGACCCTTTTCGAGAACTGAAAGTTCATCTCCTTAACTACAATGATTTACATTGGAGCCAACAGTTAAACTTTTGATTTTTTTTATTGATTAGAAAATAAAAAAAATATTCACTTTGATTATTTTTTTTAATACACATCATCAAACTTATGAAAAGTCTCTTTAATTTTTACTATCAAATAATCTCTCTGGCAGAAGAGGGTGCCTCAAACCTCTATTTGTAAGAGACTAGTTCCATTTAACTAATTAAACTGAAGTATCAAAAAAGTTTGATTTTTTTTAAATTAAAATTTTTAATATTTTTAGATCGTTTTAATGTGTTGGTATCAAAAATAATTTTTTTAAATAAAATAATATTATTTTAATATATTTCCGAGTAAAAAATACTTTGAACTACAATAATTCCCGACGGTATTGAATTTCGAAGCTCAAAACATGCTTTCATACTACACATCCCCGGACCATGTTGGCGAAATTGATGCATTATTTATTTATAGTCATCACAATTGGATTATTAAGTCTGATAGTTTGGATTATTAAGTCACTCGATTATTTATTTTTATTAAATGATAATAGTTTTTTTTATAGAGTTTATCCATTTAATTAAATTTAATTTGAATTTAACCGAGTCAATTAAATTTAGTTTGGTCATACCCTTATTTTCTTACCATTCATCATCGACCAACCTTTGAAATGCAAGGTATTTGGTTGAGAAGAGTTTGGGTGTTGAAGTGAAGAGGGGAAGATGGGTCATTTAACTGGGATGGTGTAGCCAAGGCTCTGAATCTCGCTGTGGTATCCGAGGAAGGAAAAAGCAAGTGAAGTTACTATGATTTTCAGAAACCAGAAGTTGCATCAGGATTACTATATTGGTAAGTTTGTTGATTTTCTCAAAAAGAAGAGATGGAATGTTTGAAGGACATGGTCACACCTCGCAAGGCAGATTTGATCATCGCGCATGCTTGAGATTTTATTTAGGTGCTTTCATGTTCTCAAGTATTCAAATATAGAATAAAAACATTTTTTTTTTGTCAAGAAACCTCTTCAAAACAGCTATGTGAATGGACATCATGCAGCATTTAGCTGCTTTTATAATGGATTCATGGGCACCTGCACACTGTATTAATTTGCAAACCATGGTGTCCAATGAGAAACAGTGAGAAAAGATGTGAAATAAAAGACTTAATTTCTAGGCGATTTGTTGGAGAAAATGCTGGTTTTTGCTGTTTGCAGTCGATGAGGCACCGTGCCATCCATACTTGGAACCTCTTCATGGCATCAATGAGGAGCCTGTTTGCCCAAAGCCTTTCAGCTTTGATTTTGAGCAACCATCTTTTACTGAAGAAAACATACATCAAGGAACTCATCTGGAGGGAATCTGTAAACTTCAATCCAGATTCGTGAGAATTATCTGATCAACTTGTGGTGTGCAGTTGGGAAGGTATCCCATGATTATGATGTACAACATTATTACGCAAAATCCATCAGGTTCTCTGAGAGAAGAAGAGATAAGAAACATGTTGTGTATAATATTGGATTTGCTTACAATTTTCTGTAGAGCTCTATGAACTGATATCTCAGTTTTTTTACGACATCAGAAGGTGTAAGGCAGAGAACAAACAGCATAATTCTCAAGTTTGCCGAGCAGAATCTCTACGAAGGTTCCATCTTTAGTTGGTGTAGGTTCTTCCTTGGGCTGTGCCATGGGCAACTTCAGCTTTACGAGGAGTGCTCTAGTAAACTCTATTCAGTCGTGGAGTGTGAATCCTGCATGGTTGTGAGGACGCTCTATGCTACCTGTTTTTTTTTTAATTAAAATTCTTTTGTTTAATTTAGCTTATTAATATTATTTTTTATTTAATTATTATATTTTTATGATACGGATCACAAGTTTAACTAGTTAACCTGGTTTGACGGGTTAACTTAATTGATTCAGATTTTTTTTTCTTTTTTTAATTTTTTTTTCCCTTTGTTCTTCCCTTTTCAATTAATCTTTTTTTTTGTTTGATTTTATTTTTTAATATTAATTTTTTTTTCTATTTAGTTATCACATTTTCATGACACAACCTTGCAGTCAAACCCACATACAAGGCTCTTGGGTTTGGCGTTACAATCATACCCAAGGCTCTTAGATCTAGTGTTGCAGTCAGATCCACTTAAACTTGGGTCATGCAAGTTTAATATTATTATTTGTATTTAAATATTATTATTTTTATTATAATGAATATTGCTAATATAATAATTAATAAATTTGAAAAACATATTATTAGTTATAGTTTTTTTTTTGTTTTTTTTTCAATTAATCTTTTTTTTTGTTTGATTTAGTTCATTAATATTAAATTTTTTTTCTATTTAGTTATCATACACTCCTAACACATATCCTAGGTTTGATGAGTTAATCTGGTTTGACGGGTTAACCCAAGTTGATTCAGAATGTTTTTTTTCTTAATTAGTTTTTTTTTTCAATTTCAACTTTTAATATCGATTTGGTTGAAAATTTAACTTTATGATTTGTTTTATTTATTTTTCAATAGATTATCGTGATCTCATAAGGGGATTTTACTATACTCCTCCTCGCAATGCACTATTCATTGGAATAGTGCTTTGCTTTGTTATTCTTATTTGTTTTTTCCTTTCAATTAATCTTTTTTTTTAATTTGATTCTTTAATATTAAATTTTTTCTATTTAGTTATCACGCTTTAATGACATGATTTTATAACCAAACCCACCTCTAAAGCTCTTGGATTTGGTGTTGCAACCAAAACCAAGGCTCTAGCTCCCAGACTCATTTAAACTTGAGTCATGCAAGTTTGATATTATTATTATTATTAAAAATATTATTATTTGTATTATAAATATTATTTTTTTTAATAATGAATATTATTATTATTATTATTATTATTAAATTTGAAAAAAAATATTATTACTATTAAAAAAAACCACAAATTTAATTTGAATGGATTTAAAACTATAAGAACTTGGATCAGATAAATTTATTATTATTATTATTATTATTATTAGAGGAATCAAACCCTAGAAACTTGGGTTTGGCTTGGGGACCAGACCCAAGTTTATATTCATTAGTATTATTCTTATTATTAGTATTATTGTTACCATTATCATTATCGTTAATATTTTTTTAAAAAAATATTATTACTATTAAAGAAAAATTATAAATTTGATTTCAAGGGATAAAAAACTATAAGAACTTAAGTCAGACAAGTTTAATATTATTATTTGTATTATAAATATTATAATTTGTATTATAAATAATATTATAATTTGCAGATAAATCTAACAATTTTAGAAATTAACATTTTCTTATAATTTTTTATGCCAAAAAAATTCATTCACAACGTAACACGGCAACCCCACTAGTTATAAGAAACTCTAAAAGGCTTGGGGAAAGCACTGTAGCTTCCCAACTCCTTTCACTTATTAATATATTGCCTTTCACTTATTAATAAATTATATTATATTATAATTATTATTACTATCCTTTCACTTATTAATATATTATATTATTATAATTATTATTATATTATATTATAAAACTGTCTTTATTTTTTTTCGTTTTTAAATTTTGTTTTGTTTTTTTAATGAATTATTTTTGTTTGATTTAGTTTGTTAATGTTAAATTTTTTTTATTTAGTTATCAGATTTTCATGATACGGATCCCAGGTTTGATGGGTTAACCTGGTTTGATGGGTTAACCCGGATTTGTTTTTCTTTTTAATTAATTTTTTTCGTTTAGTTTAGTTTGTTGATGTTAAATTTCTTTCTATTTAATTATCAAACTTTCATGACACGTGTCCTGAGCTTGACGGGTTAACCTGGTTTGATGAGTTAACCCAGTTAAATCTGGGTAAACTTGTCAATTTGATTTTCTATTTAGTTATCAAACTTTCATGATGCGAATTTCAAATTTTACGTGTTAACTTGATTTGAATGGTAACCCAATTAATTCAGATTTTTTTTCTTTTTTTATTTGTTTTTTTCTTCATGTTTGTTTTTTTTATTTGTTTTTTTCTTTTTAATTAATCTATTTAATTATCACACTTTTATGACACGACCTTATAGCCAGACCCACATCTAATATTTTTAGGTCCGATGTTGCAGCCAGACTCACTTAAACTTGGATCATGTAAGTTTAATGTTATTGTTAATATTATAAATATTACTTTTAGGTCAGGTATTGTAGCCAAATTCAAAAATTTTGGGTGTAACTTTACAGAAAAACTCAAAACTTTTAAATCTTAATTTTTTTTATAAAAAAATGACCTGTGGAATCATGTGGGTCATGTAACTAATAAAAAACTCTAAAACACGTGGAGAAAGCACGTGGAGAAAGCAGAGAAAGCACTGTAGCTCTCCTGATGCAACCTTTTAGTTTTTTTTCTCCGTTCCCCACATAACCTTTTTGTTTTTTCCACATAGTTATTATTATATTATATCTATTACGGAGGTTGAAAAGTGAAGATTGGTTCTGTACCAGGTCATGGTGATATGCTTGATAAAGATTAGCTTTCCCCACGTTTTTTTCCCCTTATTTTCCCCAGTTTTTTTGTCTTACATTTTTTTTTCTTTTTTTTTCTAAAATTCTTTTTTCTTTTTTTTTGTTTTTATATTTTTTTTTAAATTATCTTTGCTAATTTTTAAAATATTAAACAGATTGAGAATTTAGTTCCATAGTTTTTTTTAAAAAAAACATTGTAAATTGCTACAGTGTTTTTCCCATATAATTTTTGTTTTGCTGCAGTATTTGCTCACATGTTTTTTTTTAAATTATCTTTGTCGAATTTATTTTTTCAATATTGAGCTGGTTGAGAATTTAGCTTTAACTTTCCATACATTTTTTTTTTCCATTTTTTCCCCAAAATTTTCTTTTTTTTTTTTCAGAATTGTTTTTGTCGATTTTATATTTTTCATATTGAGCTGATTGAGAATTTAGCTTCGTAGTTTTTTAAAAAAACTATTATGGATTACTATAGTATTTCCTTGCATGGTTTTTTTTAAATGATTTTTTTTTGTTTTTTTCATAATGATCTTTATCGATTTTTTTATATTGAACTGATTAAGAATTTAAATTTGTAGTTCTTTAAAACATTGTGAATTGCTATAGTGTTTCCCCGCATGATTTTTGCCTTGCTACAGTGTTTCTTCATATGTCTTTTTCATCGATTTTTTTTTCAAGATTGTCCTTATCAAATTTATTTTTTTCATACTGAACTGGTTGAAAATTTAGCTTTGTAGTTTTTTTTCTTTAAAACACCGTTGATTGCTATAATATTTCCTCACGTGATTTTTTTTGTTATGATGTTTTTCAAAATTATCTAATATTGAGCTGGTTGAAAATTACAACTATAGATTTCCTCATGAAACACTATAGATTGCTACATTGTTTCCCTGCATGGTTTGTTTTTTCCTTTCGTTTTTTTTGTGATATTTTTCAAAATTATCTTTGTTAATTTTTTTTTTAATATTGAGTTGGTTGAGAATTATAATTGTATATTTCATCACAAAACACTATAGATTACTACAGTATTTTCCTAAATGATTTTAATATTGAGCTGATTGAGAATTTAGCTTTAACTTTCCCTACATGTTTTTTTTTCTATTTTTTTATTTTGCTTTTTTTCCCAAAATTTTCTTCTTCTTTTTTTCATTTTTTGTGTTATTTTTAAAAATTATTTTTGTCAATTTTATTTTTTAATATTAAACTGGTTGAGAATTTAGCTGTAGTTTTTTTTTCTTTAAAACACTATGAATTGCTACAGTGTTTCGCCACATGGTTTTTTTTCTTTTGTTATGAATTTTTTTCTAGAATTATCTTTTTCGATTTTATTTTTTTCATATTGAGGTGATTGAGAATTTAGCTTCGTAGTTTTTTAAAAAAACACTGTGGATTGCTACAATGTTCCCCCACATATTTTTTCTTTTATGATTTTTTTCAATATTATCTTTATTGATTTTATTATTTTTAATATTGAGCTGGTTGAGAATTACAACTTTAGATTTCCTCATGAAGCACTATAGATTACTATAGTGTTTTTTTCCCTTTTATTTTTTTTAATAATTTTTTCAATATTATCTTTGTCGATTTTATTTTTTTAATATTAAGATAGTTGAGAATTTAACTTTGTATTTTTTTCTTAAAAATATTGTGAATTGCAACAGTTTTTCTCCATATAATATTTTTCCACAAACCCATAACAACGTACAAGTATACAACAAACTCGTAACATCGCGCGGGTACAACATCTAGTTAAGAATAAACTACAACTGCTCAGTATTTTACTGTGCAAGTCCACAGTGAAACGCTGAGCAGTCTTTTTCTTCTTCTTTTTATTCATTTTTTTCTTTTTATCTTTTCGTTTTTTTCTATTTTTTTCTTGTTTTTTTTGTTTTCTTTTTTTTCTTTTTCTATGCCTTTATGGTTTGTTTTTTTTGCTTTTTTCTTTGTGTTTTTTTCTTTTAATGAACTTTTTTTGTTTAATTTAGTTTGTTAATGTTAATTTTTTTATTTAGTTATCATATTTTCATGACACGGATCTCGTGTTTCACGGGTTAACCTGGTTTGACGAGTTAACTTGAATTTATTTTTTTTGCTTTTTTTTCTTTTTAATTAATAACATATATTAAAATTATTCAATGTTTCACTGTGCAGTCCACGTGAAACGCTAAGTTTTTTTTTTAGTTTTTTAGTTTTTTGCTTTTTATGCCTTTATGGGTTTTTTTTTTTTGCTTTTTTTTTTATGTTTTTTTTAATGAATTTTTTTTGTTTAATTTAGTTTGTTAATGTTAATTTTTTTTTTAGTTATCAAATTTTCATGACACGGATCCTTGGTTTGACTGGTTAACCTGGTTTGATGAGTTAACCTGTAATTTTATTTTTTGCTTTTTTTAAAGTTTAACGAGTTAACTCGGAATTTGTTTTTTGTTTTTTTTTCTTTTTAATTAATTTTTTTTCATTTAGTTTAGTTTTTTAATGTTAAATTTCTTTCTATTTAATTATCAGACTTTCATGACACGTATCCCGGGCTTCACGGGTTAACCCGTCAATTTGTTTTTATATTTAGTTATCAAACTTTCATGACGCGAATCCCAGATTTGACGAGTTAACCTGATTTGAAGGGTTAACCCAGTTAATTCAGATTCTTTTTTTTTTCTTCATTAGTTTTTCTCTTCCTGTTGGTTTTTTTTCTTTGTTTTTTTTAACTAATCTATTTAATTATCACACTTTTATGACACGACCTTACAGCCAGACTCACATTCAAGGTTCTTGGGTCCGGTGTTGCAGCCAGACTCACTTAAACTTGAGTCATGTAAGTTTAATATTATTATTAATATTATATATATTACTCTTGGGTAAAGCGTTGCAACTAAACTAAAGGCTTTTGGGCATATCTTTGCAGAAAGACCTAACACTTTTAAATTTTAGCATTTTTAGATATTTTTATGCAAGAAAAAAATTTAACCCGTGGCGCGTGCCTTTGTTTTTTTTTTTTTCTCTCCTTTTCTTTTTAAGCCTTTTATTGTGGATTGCATAGTACAGTCCACAATGAAAAAGCTGATGCCTTTAGTTTTTTTTTGTCTTTTTTTAATTTAGTTTCTTAATATTAAATTTTTTATATTTAATTATCAGACTTTCATGACACGGATCCCAGGTTTGACGGGTTAACCCAGTTTATTCAGATTTTTTTTCTTTTTCTTGATTAGTTTTTTTTCTTCCTGTAGGTTTTTTTTTCTCTTTGCTTTTTTGTTTTTAATTAATCTTTTTTTAATTTATTTCATTAATAATAAATCTTTTTTCTATTTAGTTATCACACTTTCATGATACGAATTCCAGGTTTGACAGGTTAACCTAATTTAGCGGGTTAACCCGGTTGATTCAGAATTTTTTTTTTCTCATTAGTTTTGTTCTTCCGATTTCATCTTTTAATATTATATGCAGTTCACAGTAAAAAGGCTGAAGCCTTTAGTTTTTGTTTTTTATGTCTTTCACAGTGAAAAAGCTGATGCCTTCTTTTTTTTTTAATTAATTTTTTTATTTAGTTTGTTGATATTAAATTTTTTTCTATTTAATTATCAAACTTTCATGACACGGATCTCAGGTTTGACGGGTTAACCCAGTTAATTTAGATTTTTTTTTCTTTTTCTTCATTAATTTTTTTCTTCTTATAAGTTTTTTTTTCTTTTATTTTTTATTTTTATTTAATTTATTTCATCAATATTAAATTTTTTTCTATTTCGTTATCGAATGACGCTTTTAGTTTTTTTTTTCTTTTTGTTTTTTTGTTGTTTTTATGTCTTTAACTGTAGACTGCATACTGAGTCCACAGTGAAAAGGCTGATGCCTTTTTATTTGTTTTTTTTCTTTTAATTAATTTTTTTCATTTAATTTAGTTATCAAACTTTCATGGCACGAATCCCGGGTTTGGCGGGTTAACCTGATTTGACGGGTTAGCCCAGTTAATTTTGTGGTAACCCATCAATTTTTTTTTTCTATTTAGTTATCAAACTTTCACGACATGAATCCAAGGTTTGACGGGTTAACCTGGTTTAAAGGGTTAATCCAGTTAATTCAGATTTTTTTCTTTTTCTTCATTAATTTTTTTCTTCCTTTTGGTTTTTTTTCTTTTTAATTAATTTATTTAATTAACATACTTTTATGACACGACCTTGCAGTCAGACCCACATCCAAGATTATTGAGTCTGGTATTGCAGTTAGACCCACTTAAATTTGGGTCATGCAAGTTTAATGTTATTATTAATATTATAAATATTACTTTTGGATCAAGCATTGCAGCCACACCCAAGACTCTTGAGTATAGTTTTGCAAAAAAAAACCCAATATTTTTAAATCTTAATTTTTTTTTGATATTTTTTATACAAAAATTATTAACCTACAGTGTCGCAAATGTATCTAGTTAGATGTCTATGCGGTCATCATAGTAGAAAATTATTTCAGGAGAGAAGATGTCCCCCCTGCTATTGTTTTTTAAAGGCAGGTGCGCTAGCTTGCTCTTCAAAGTCAAGACGCATCTTGGACTTTTTTTAAAGGACATGCATGTGGATTTCTAAACCCAAGGTTTGATTCTCTTTGTGTGTTTTTTTTTTTCTTTCGTTTAATTGTTGTATTTTTTATATTTTAATTTATTAAAAAATAAGAAAATTACAATAATTTTAAAAATCATTTGAGATGCCAGACTTTTCAAATAATATTGGATTTCTTTACAATGATAGTATGATTAATTATATATGAACTTAACATGTGATTTTTTTAAAAAAATATTTTTCATGAATATTTAATAAGAATAAAATATCTAATCTTTTATTTTTTATCTATAAAATTTTCATAGAATTTTATCAAATTAATTATTATTAATTATATATGAACCTAACATGTATTTTTTTAAAATAATTCTCATGAATATTTTATGAAAATAAAATATTTATTTTATTATTTTTTATATAATTTTATTGAATTAATTATTTTTTTATATGTACATACAATTTCTCAAAATTTATCGAGTCATGATTTATTTTTTATTGAAACTTGCTTTTCAGACCATGACATGTTTTTTTTAAAAAAACAATATATCCAATAAAAAAATGTTTTCATGAAAATAAAAAAAAGGGAGTTTTGATCAAGGAGAGACTTTTTTCTCTTTAATTTAAATAATTGTAAATTCTTATGAATATTTAATATAATTTATTAAAAAAAAAAAACTATACTTTCATTTCTAGCTGAGCTAGATTAGACATGTTGGCCTGACCTTTTAGACTAAAAGAGTGCCTGGCTTTTTCTAAAAAGTCATGCTTGCGGGTTCGAGCTTGATTCTTTTAGCTTTTCATATATGTTTTTTTTGTCTAGTTGTTTTATTTTTCATATATTTTATAACAAAATTCTTCTAAAATAAAATTATGAAAATGATATTTAAATGATTATCCATTTATGCTATAATTTTCAAATAAGTTTGTAGCCTTTTATTGCAATATTAATATTTATTTTATGAATATTCTATATGAGCCTAATGTACATAAATGGTTTTTTTAATATTTAACTAGAGTAAAATATCAATTTTGTTATTTTTATAATAAATTTTTATATAGTTTTCTCAAATTAATTTCTTTTATTTTTTATATAGGCATATCAAAATTATAAAGCCATGTTTTTTTTAATTAAAACTCTTTTTTTAAGATCACGATAATTTATAGAATTTTTCATATTTTTTTATAAATAACAAATTGTATTTTTTATTTTCAAGGGGGTTGTCTATTAGATAAAAAAAATTATGTAAGTCCTAATTGGCTCTTGTATTCAGTGATTCAGTCCATATATACTGATCTTAAACCTCCTTTCTAAATACTCTAAAATTTATACAGGTTTGCCCAAATTCCTAGCCTGGGAAATCTTCCTTTTCTCCATACCTTGAATTAATGGCAGAGAAACTTCACATAGTGATGCTTCCATGGATTGCCTTTGGCCATATGATACCTTTCTTTCAACTTTCCATCGATTTAGCCAAAGCTGGAATCAAAGTCTCCTTTGTTTCAACCCCAAGAAACATCAAAAGACTCCCTAAAATTCCTCCAAGTCTAGCAGACTTGGTGAAATTTGTTGAGTTTCCACTACCAAGCTTAGACAATGATATCTTGCCAGAAGATGGGGAGGCCACGGTTGACATTCCTGCCGAGAAAATCGAGTACCTGAAGATTGCATATGATCTCCTGCAGCACCCCTTGAAGCAGTTCATCGCCGATCAACTTCCAGACTGGATAATCATTGACATGATTCCTTATTGGATGGTAGAGATTGCTAGAGAAAAAAAAGTTCCTCTTATTCATTTCTCTGTTTTCTCTGCTGTTGCATATGTGTTTCTTGGGTACCCAGAGTGCTTAGTTGGCGATGGTCGAAAAAGACTTAGGCCGTCATGGACGAGTATGACATCGAAACCAGAGTGGGTTGACTTTCCCTCCTCGGTAGCTTATCGAAACCATGAGGCTGTTGGTGTTTTTGAATGGATTTATAAAGGAAATGCTTCTGGGATCACGGATGGTGAAAGGGTCTCCAAGATACTCCATGGATGCCAAGCTTTGGCGGTACGCAGCTGTGCCGAGTTTGAAGGAGACTACTTGAATCTATTTGAAAGGCTGATAGGAAAACCCGTGATCCCAGTAGGTTTGTTGCCACAGGAGAAGCCAGAAAGAAAGGAATTCACTGATGGTAGGTGGGGTGAAATCTTTAAATGGCTTGATGACCAAAAGCCGAAGTCCGTTGTGTTTGTAGGCTTTGGTAGCGAGTATAAGCTAACCAGAGATCAAGTATATGAGATTGCTCATGGGCTAGAGTTATCTGGATTGCCATTTCTGTGGGCATTACGAAAACCCGGTTGGGCCAACGATGATCTTGATGCTCTGCCTTCAGGATTCGGTGAAAGGACATCTGATAGAGGGATTGTTTGCATGGGATGGGCGCCACAGATGGAAATCTTGGGTCATCCATCAATTGGGGGGTCATTATTTCACTCTGGGTGGGGTTCTATTATTGAAAGTTTGCAGTTTGGTCACCCCCTTATTCTCCTACCATTCATCATCGACCAACCTTTGAATGCAAGGTATTTGGTTGAGAAGGGTTTAGGTGTTGAAGTACAGAGAGGGGAAGATGGGTCATTTACCCGGGATGGTGTAGCCAAGGCTCTGAATCTCGCTATGGTATCCGCGGAAGGAAAAGGCTTGAGGGAGAAAGCAAGTGAAGCTGCTGCGATTTTCGGAAACCAAAAGTTGCATCGGGATTACTATATTGGTAAGTTTGTTGATTTTCTCAAAAAGAAGAAATGAAATGTTTGAAGGACATGGTCACAACTCGCAAGGCAGATTTGATCATCGCCCATGCTTGAGATTTTATTTAGGTGCTTTCGTGTTCTCGAGTATTCAAATATGGAATAAAAACAGTTTTTTTGTTTTTTTTTGTCAAGAAACCTCTTCAAAATAGCTATTTTAATGGACACCATGCAGCATTTAGCTGCCTTTATAATGAATTCATGGGCACCTGCGCACTGTATTAATTTGCAAACCATGGTGTCCGATGAGAAACAGAGAGAAAAGACGTGAAATAAAAGACTTCATTTCTAGCTGAGCTAGATTAGACCGTGAGCGGTTCAGCCTGGAATGGGATTGTAGCCCTCAACGAAAAATCCGATTCCAATATCCCTAGTAATATATCTTCTTGGTATTTCGGAGTTCCATAAATCCATATATTTGTAATTAGGTCTCTGCTATGCCCTTCAATTCTACCCAAGCTGAAATGGCTAAAGATCTTCACGCAGTCATCTTTCCGCGGACTGCCGGTCCGTTTCACTGGTTGAAGCTTGAAATATAAGACATTCATAGAATATAAAAACCAATTATTAGTTGCCTTTCCGTGTCTGATCCATCAACATCAGAGACAAAATAACATTCCAATGGAGTGACTAAAATTGAGTATTTAATAACATGGTGTTCAATTATTTGTCATTGTCTCGTCCATCAACAACAGTTCATCAACAATTTAAAAATGTTATCTTTCCAAATGAACAAGACAAAGTAAATTATTAATACTCGATGGTCAACTGGGAATTTGGAATACAATCGCCAGGCGTTGGAAATCTAGACCCTTGATGATGAGTAATGATATGCAATAGCGACAAAACAAATTAAATATCACAAGCTTCTGGTATTGGTTTAATTAAGTTACCGTTTGATAACGCGGCTGCGGCGGTGTTTTTAAAAATTTGAAATTTTTTTTTATTAAAATTTAATATGGTTTGTACGTTTTGATGTGCTGATGTCAAAAATAATTTTTAAAAAATAAAAAAAATATCATTAGCATGTATTTTGGCACGAAAAATTATTTAAAAAGTACCCGCAATCACATTGTCAAACACACTCTAAACAATCCTGGTACATACCATAAAGGCCCGTGATATGCTGTGTATGTTTTTTGTTTTTTAATATAAAAAATATCTAAGCGTATTTTCTGACATAAAAAAATTATAATCATTATTTAAAATTTAAAATTCTAATAATTTTAATGTAAATAAACTAAAAAAACATAAAAATAATATAATTCTTACACATCATCACTAAAAACTTTCTGTGAGTACTATTAAATCCGGCTCTATTGATAATTTTTCAAATCTATTTACCCGAATTCTTACTTAACTTGGATTTTAAATTAAACAGTGTTAGGAGCTTGATCTAATATGATTTAATTGACAAATCAAAAGTAAAATGAAAAATTAGAATAAAACATGGTTTGCCTATTTTTTGGACACATGCTATTTTTTTAAAAAAAAAATATTAAGTTGGTGACATATTGGATCGATTTAGGTTGACTCATCAACTAAATTTAATAAGTTTATTTTAAAAAAACTTTTTTATTTAATCATGTGACAATAAAAATAAACAATTACAGCAAAGTGACCAAACAAAATTAAAAAAAAATGGTTATAGAACAAAGTCAAGATTAAATGAGATTTTTAAAAAATAATATCTAAAAAACTCTCATTTAGTTATATATATATTAACCGAGTAATCTAGATCTAGTGTTTAGTACTAATATGCATAATTAATGAATAATCTAATGGATTTGACATGTACAAATTAAGAAAATTAGGTTTTCGGATTCATAACTTGGATTTTGAAGGAGAGAAAATGAGGTGTGGAAGAGAAAGAAAAGTACATGCATGTTGTTTGATTGATATATAATATACAAGAGAGTAATTTGATTATTTTATTAAATTTTAAATTTTTTATATAAGTTTTCAAAACTTAACTTGCAATTTTGACTTATTAATTGCTAGGCATAATTTTCCCTTTTATTTTTATTGATAACTACTATATTCAGTTTCTTGTTTCAATCGCACTCCTCCCTTCTCCATCTGTCTGTTCTTTTGGGACTTGTTTGGAAAAATCTATTAAAAGGGGGATTTTGTGCTCACGTCATTGTATTATTGTCGTCACTAATACCGTTCCCTTCTCTCCCATCATTGTGATTTACCTGTGTATTATTTAAAGGTTTTTTTTTTTTTAAAAAAAAATGATCACAAAAATCTCTGCCCTATACACCAATCCCCATTTATCTCATCTGGATTTACCGTTGGCTTTACATCTGTACTGGATTTCATGCACCGACACAAAGCAATTTTCATGCATAATGAAGATCCCCGTCACTCTTTTCTTTCTTTTTTTACACTAAAAACTTACCTCAGGGGAAAAAGAACACTTTTACCCATTACCGAAAATACTAAACACGTGGCTTTTTTAATGTGTAGACATTATAGTGTTTTGAAATGGCCAAATGATGCCATTTTTTTCAGCTTACTATATAGCCTTGGCCACATGATGCCATTTTTTCAGCTCCCTGTAGACTTAGCCAGAGCTCTCCTTTATGTCAACTCCAAGAAACATCCGAAGACACCCTAAATATCCTCCAAGTCTGGAGATTTTGATCAGCTTAGTGGAGTTTCCAATGCCATCTTTAGAAATGAACTCTTGTCCAGTAGTGCTGAAGCTGCTTAGACATTCCGTTTGAGAAAATTCGGTACTTGAAGGACGTCGCATATGATCTCCTGAAACACCCCTTCGGGCAGTTAATAGCTGATCAAGCACCTGATTGGATACTTGTCAATTGCATTCCCCATTGGGCCACTGGCATCGCCATGAATTCCACAGTCCCTGCATGTTTGTAGGGTTTGGTAGGGAGCGCAAGCTGATTAAAGATCAAGTCTTTGAGATTGCTCATGGGATAGTGCTATTTGAATTGCCATTTTCATGGGCCCTTAGAAAACCCAGTTGTGCCGTTCATGATCTTGATGCTATGCCAGTAGGTTTTCATGACAAGATATTCAAGCTGCCCCAGTTTGAAATTTTAGCACATTCATCCAGGAGCGGAACTAGAAATTTAAGATTGGTTGGGCGAAAAAGAATGTGCTTGATTTTTGGGGTGCCGAACATGTAAAATTAAAGGATATAATTAAAAACTATAAACATTTTAGGACTGAAACGAAGAATTCCCGAAACTTTGGGGGCGTCCTGCACCCCAACTACACGCAGTTCCGCCCCTGCATTCATCCATTGGAGGGCCATTGTTTCACTCTGGATGGGCTTCTGTGAGTGAAACTAAGCAATTCGGACAGTCTCATTCTCTTACCTTTCATCATTGATCAGCCTTTGAATGCAACGGCTTTGGTGGAGAAGGGCCTGGCTGTGGAAATAGAGAGAAGTGAGATGAGAAGTCGATTCAATTGTAAGGGGAAAAAAAAAAGAGAATACATGGACGGTGTTAAATTTTGAGTTGACAATATAAAATCTGAATTACACATCAAAAGCTTTATCAATGTGTTCATAAAAATTAATAGAAAACTATATGCATTAAAAAAATGCAAAAAAAAGTTGTCAGTGACAAATAAAATTTGGATGGGAGCACTGGGCCATGGATATAAATAAATAAATAAAACATAATCTCATGAAGTTGATGTTATTCATTATATTTATTTAATTATCTATCTTTTTTTTTTTTTTGCGAATGAAAAATAAAAAGCCTAATCACAATTTAATCGTCCCGTTCGACGCCCAAAAAAATTCAGGACTTTGTGGTTTCCCTTAACAAAGCAATGAAGCTTATTTCATGATTGATTTCCCAAGTTTCTGTACAGCCCTCCCTTTCATACAATCAATCTCCCTCGTTCTAACTACTAACAGAATTCTTACTAACTGGATAGCTAACTACCAACAACTCGCTGTGTAAGAATTCTCCTAACTAACTCCAGCTACAACACTTCTTCCTCTACTGTAACAGTTTAACTATTTCAATTGTTCTTCTCGTTGTTTTGCTTTTGAAACTCTTCTTGACGTTCGTAACACATTGAAGAGAAGAGATAGGGTTAGAATGGCTGAGATCAATTAACGCACGACAGGTTTCATGGTAGGTAAAGAGTGATTAGTGGTATTTGTTAGTTGCTTTCTATAATATGCTTTGAGGAAAGAATAGATGGATTCAAGTACGAGGGAAAAAAAATCCTAATCTTAAATTTTATTGTCTCTCCTACTTTTTTTTTATTTTCTTTAAAATGAATCCTAATAAATAACTAATAAAAAATCACTGGTTACTCTTCGTGCACCGTAAATTTCCAGTTTCATGAGGATAAACAAGAATCAATCCAATTAAGTTTAAATTCAAATAAGTTATAGATCTATTTAAAAATGCAATGTAATTAGTAGGATTTCATCTTAGAAGTTTTGCAGTTTCCTTCAAATTCTTGAAAACCCGGACTACCTCGAATCAGTAGAAAAAAACTTCTTTTCTTTTTATTTAGTCCTTGGAAGTGTCAATTTTTAATCCAACAATATCCCATATTAGTTACCAATCCAAATCCAATTCAATTTATTGGGTGTGTTGCACATGCTACAGTATAGAAATGCATAATTAATGTCCTTGTTAAGCACTATGTTGTATTCAGTAAGCATGCTACACTATCTGCATGCGTTCTTTCGGTTCAAGATGCGTTATTTGAAGTCGACGCTCTTTAAGACTGCTGTCATAGTCTACCGCTACACAAAGCAAGAATAATCCTCATGAACCATGTTTTGATTTTCTGGTTTTTTCTTTACAAAAAAGAAAGAAAGAAATGATACCTTTTCAGCTGAACAAATGGATTCAAAACTTTCAACTACTGTTGGTCAAGAAAGATGAAAACCTGTTCTTCAGTCTACTAGAGTTTGCATCTTGTCAGCCGTTACACCACAACAGTTTTTTTTTTTTTTTTTTTCAGATGCACCAAAACAACTCGAACACAAGAATCAACATTATGATACAGGTTTCTGCACAGTATGATATTCAAGTTGAGTGCGTGTAGAGAAGGGTCCAAGCTTCACCATGCGGAATCTCGTTTACCAGCATTGTCACTGTATCACTGACTGGTAGTAGTGATGCCTAATCTAGCACCATGCTCCTTTATTATCCTGACTGACTGCAGAAGAATGTCTTGCTCCGTGGAGTATAATTCATTTTTGCTCTGCACTCAGAGCAGTACAACATCTATTAGTAAAAACAGTGATGACAACAACAATAAAGCCTTAGTCCATACCACATGATTATAAACATATACTAGCATAACAGAAAAGGACATGTGATGGACTCTTTGAGAGGACAACGCATCCAAGTATTGAGATTCAAAACAGAGCTTCATGAGAAGAAAACTAGATCAATGACTACAGTCTTCTTTTATTCAATGGTGAGCATCAAGAGATGAATAAGCAGTTCATTTGGTCCTTGCAAACAAACAAAAAAAGGGAATGGCTTCTCTGCAATTGCCTTGGTTATATCTGTATGGCAATATTTTGGAAATGTCATCAACAATATGAACCCTCAAGTTTGCATGTTTGGACATGTTATAAATACAATTCTGCCCTACAAAGCTTAACTGAATTTGATGCCAGAATCCTTATGTGATATCATTGAAGGTTATAAAGGACTAGGGTCGCATTTATTAGCCAACAGAGCAGTGACAGCTATTAAAAAATGTCTTTATTCCTTGGTCAACATGTCTTTTAAACTAGAGAGACAAGCACAGAAGACAGTTCCAATTAACAGCAAACTAGATATATGATGTTCAAATTTCAAAGAATCAGAGCCAGGTACAGATGAAAATCAGCAAGTGAACACAGCTCATTTGCGAGCATAATGGTCGATTTTCTGTCCTGCATCAAAAGTAGAAAGAATCGATGGGGGAGATTCGAGCTTACCATTTGTTTGAGATTGCACCCAAGAGTCAATTCTGCAAATGAACTTTCTATTCTAGACAAGTAACAGTAAGGAGCCTCCTTTCCCAAGAAAATGTTTGCGTTGGATTTTAGCATGTTCTTGATGTCATTTGATATCTGGGGTATCTTCTCCACATCATCAACTGTCACAGGAATTTTGGAGACCATCGCACGCCATTGGGCACGAGACTTGTTCACAATTACCTATAACTTTATATGTCAGTCATCAAAGATTATTCAGGCAACAGTATTAGTATAAACATGGCAAAGAAGGTGCTCCTGAATAAGCATTCAAGATGCCAGCTCGTTATTAGATACCACTATAATGTGTGTGCACGTGTGCAATGCACATGTGGAAGACACATATATGTGGGAGAAAGATAGAGATGATATGCTTCTTTAGATAATGTAAGGTCTCTGAGTGGATGCTTATCAAAAAACACACACACCCACAGTTTCAGTCAGAGAACCGAATCAATGATGGATATTCATATGGACACTTAAATCAATCAAAAATTAAGGATGAGCCATGAACCACTGAAAACTTCAACATCCAAATAAAAGCATAAGAAAAAGGAAATAAAAGGCTTGAATATGATGACATCAGCAACTAGGTGTGTGATGTAAATATCCTTGGCAGAAACAGAGATAGAGTCCATGATAACACAGCTTTAGACCATGGTTTCCCAAAAAATGCAATATGAATTGTAAGGAAAATGGCCTACCTGACTAGAAAACAATGCATTTGGAACTAAGACGGGGAATTTCTCAGCATTCAATAATGAAGTGGTGGTAAGTCCCATTTCGACCACTTGACCTTCTACAGCTCCAGCCTGCAATCAAAGAATTTCAGTGACTCTTTAAAGAGAAAAGGGACAAGACAAATGGGCTTGCCTAAAATTGCTGAGATTATTACAAATGCATAAGAAGAATAGCCTCTCTTCCATTTTCACGAGTATTGACGAATAAAGAATCAGAATGGATAGATACCCTTTTTCTGGTAACAAAATATATATCTGCATGTAAAAATAAAAATGATAGAGATAATTGGTTGGGATACTATCTACACAACTATCATGCTCATTCCTAACATGTTCTACCACAAGTAATGAGGGGCTGGATGAAAGGTGCTTGGCAGTATAATTCATAAAGTAACAACAAATAAAAACATAAACTAAGTTATGGATGTCTGGTGAAACAATGCTCTTGGACATTGTGAAAAGAAACTTCAGAGAACTTTCACAGAAAGCCATAATTTTGATCTTTACTCATGGACTATTTCTTTATAAAGATTTTTCACTATCCAAAGACAAAAACTTCAATCAACCAAGGACCAATGACATGTTCTCACCTTTATTGTATCTCCAAGTGAAAAGGGCTTTGAAAATTGCATAGACAACCCACTGAGCACATTCCCAAGGACGTCTTTGGCAGCAAAAGCAGTAGCAACTCCTACATAATTTTATAATAATAAGAGAATCAGGTTTTTATATATGATTACAAAAACACAAAACTACGATACAACATAGGATTGACCCTAAGAGAAAAGTGAATGGGTGGTCTAGATTGAGATATCATCAATAAGATGCATTTAGTTTTGGGTAAAATGTATGCGGGACCCATGTACTATTGGTCAAAGCACAAAGAGTTCCTGAACAAACTATTCGGCTCAAACAGTCCTAGAACAAAACTGGAGGTAAAAATTAGTTCTTCTGCTAAATGGCATTAGGTTTCCATCCAATTTGGGTTAAGTAAAATCACGTGTCACCATAGTCCACTTTATAGAAGGATCCGATTTCAGTTGAATAATTTGTTGGGGGATTATTTGCGCTTCGACCAATAGCATAAGGGAGCTTGACACTTTTTACCTTAAAAAAATTGGATAAAAACCTAACGTCATTGACCAGAAAGACTAATTTTTACCCCTAATTTTGTTTAGAGATTCTTTGTTCTTTGACCAATGGTACAGGGGCACTCTACGTTTTACCCTTTAGTTTTCAATGAGAAATGTAAAACTATCAAGCAATAACTAGCATTCACGTGAAAAAAGAAGTGGTAAAAAGATGTTAAGGTGAACAAATAACATGACTTGAGTCTTTTTAGCCACCAGTGTAAAAAAAAAAAAAACTAACTAAAATAGCGGACCAAAGTCCCAACAACATAACTAAAGAGTATCCCTCCATTCATATGGAGAGCTTCTGAAGAGAACAAACAGTGTTACACATACATGAAGTTTTGGTAGGACAGTCTCCATAAGGTGTAAAGAAAAAATGGCAAAAACATTTCCATATTGCTCGCCAAAACTAAGTGACAAGGGAAGTCAACAGATAGAGAGGGAATAGAGAAGTAACTTTGATTTAAGAACTTGTAGAGTTAACGTGTGCATTCAAGAAATCCATTAAGCATTTCAAAAAAAAAATGTTAGAATGTTAAGATTGCACTACAATCACAAATAAATAGGAATTTGGAAGCATAAATCGAGCAAGAATAAAAAATCAGAAGATTAGTTAAATATCAGAATTTTTCATGCCAAATATTCCTATCATCACAATTACTGCATGTGTAAAAGCACAAGCCATTTACTAACACTGACCTCCAATGCCACCCACAGTAAGTATAGACTGCACTGCAACCCCACATGCCTCAGCTAAAGCCATCACTCCAATAACAAAAAGACCAACAGAAGAAACTCTATCAAGAGTTAACAGCTTTTCCCGATCAACTGTTGCGGAAGCTATCACACGATTAAACACATTTGTCTTCCACCGATGCAGAAACCATACAAAAGAAAGAATAACAGCACCCCTCCATGCTTGTGCTATATACTGAGAAGCAATTGTAGTAGGTGCCACCATCACAGCACTGCAAATCAGAGTCCAAATATATTAGTCACCTAATGAAAAATATAAAAAAAAAAATATGAACATTCACATATCATAAAGTGGAAAGGATTATAGTTGGAACTACTAACATTTGTGAAAATGCCATAAAGGTGATTACATATCTTAAAGGATCTTCCAAAGCACCCCAAATGCTCTTCTCATATGAAATTTGTTCACCAGATGTGCCTCCAGATAGTAAAGCAACAGGCGTTTGCAATGAATACTTGTGAAATCGCCTCAAAAGTCTAGGCATAACCACCCAAGCCACAACAGTACCAGTCAAAGTCCAACCAACTGGAACAACCACATTTTTAAGATATGGATGCGAATCAAGCAACTGCTGAACATAAGGGGTCAGTTCAGCGGAGATCTCTTTAGCCTTTTGCTCAGAATAAGTTACTGCATGCACTGCGCTTTGCCAAGCTTCTTTAACCTTATCAATCCAGTCACTTCCAATACCACCACTGTTACTAACGTCCACATCACTTCCACTGGAAGAAGCTGAAACTTCACTAGCCCCAGATTTATCAACTTTGCCACCAGAAGACCAAGAGAATGATCTACAGCTCAGCCCGGGGCTCATTGAAAAGAAAGGAACAGCACTTCGAAGCAACACATTTGACGAAGTTGACAAAAATCCTCTCATGGGTTTATTCTTATAACATTGGTTATTGACACAAGCATCAGATCTCATAGCTATAATATTTGACAGATTTCCAGCCAATTTTGATTCATCTTTGTAATAATCTCGATTTATGATAGCAGATGCTGATCTTAGACTACTTCCATTAACATTATAAAATCGAAGCGATTGACGTTGTGAAGTGGGGTTGATGGAATTACAGAAAGACTTTTTTAGCATAGAAAACCTAAGTCCAGCCATGATAGCAACTTACAGCATGAGATGAATTCAACTAAACCATTTCATCAAAAAAATAAAATGTAACAAAAAATTTAGTACCAATTTGCAACCAAGAACTTGTCAAAAGGCTCTCAACCTGCAAAACACGGAGAAAAATAAAAAGATAGGAACCAGACAAACTTACTTGAAGAGATTAGAAGTAGTATAGATAAATTTGGGTCTAAAAACTAAAATAAACCACCTTAAACAGCACTTTTAAGTTTTAACTATCAAATAATAAAATGTAAAGTTTATAGAAAGAAGAAGAGGAAGAGGAAGAAATTAAAAACAGAAGCATCCTTAAACCCTAAACCTGTGCTGCAATCAAAATTTTACAGGCGAGCAAAATGAGAATTAGCTTACCAAAATGAGAATTAGCCAGATCTATATTTTGGATACACAAGATTTTGTAGCTTTTAGAGTAAAATCCTCGGTATTGATAATTAAAAAAACAGGTTTAGTGGTGTGTTTTGCTATGAATTATTGGGACTGTGGTGTGGTATATAAACTTGTAGTATTAACTAGATTGGTGTCCAGCTTCACCGCTGGTCATTAAATTTTTTTAACGTAAAAAAACATTTACAGATCATGATAAACTAGTTAATTCCGAGTTAACTAGATTAGATAACTCGAGGTAAGAAAACAAAAAAAAAAAAAACACAAAACTGAAGGGCTCAATAATATAATGTTTTTATAAGTATAAAAAAAAAATTGTAATGTCTAAGAAAAAAAACATGTGAACTCGTGTCAACTTAATTATTCGTGTCACATGATATAACATCAAGATAAAAATATTAAATTTTTAATTAAAAAACTTTTAAAAAATCTAAAGTTAAATAAAAAATACAAGAAAAAAAATAAATTAACCCAAGTTACTTGAATAATTTACACTCAAAATAATTTTTTTAAAAAATCACAAAACTCAAAAACTAATAATTTAATATCAAAAAATAAAATTAAAAAATTAATAATTTAAAAAATTCAAATCAACTCTGCCATCTCGAATGATCTTACAAAAAAAAATAAAAACAAATAACAAAGTCCCATAAGTATTCATCCTTCTATCTTTCTGGGAGCTATTTGCATCCCCGAAGTTCTTGTAATCTAACATTTTAGTTCGTTTCTCCATTTAAATTAAATAGACAGAGACTAGCTTCTGTTTGGAAAGAAGGGAGGGGGTGAAACAACCTGACCTGGTGGGTTGACTCAGGATCCAGGGTTAGAATCGAATCGGATTTAAAAAAAATAGAAAAAGAAAAAACCTGGAGTAACCCGACTGACTTGGCAAGACCCGGTCAAAAACTCAATTGCAACCCGTTGATTTTTTTTACTAAAATAACTTCGTTTTGATTTTAAAAAAAAATTAACCCGATAACCCGATCAAAACCTAAAATACAGGCTTGAACCTAGCTGACTATCAAACCGATTTCAAAAACTATGAGTGAAATTACGAGAAGAGAAGATGATGGCTTCGTGTCCGCCATTTTCTCTCTCACTCCTGGGGTCAAGAGTTAACACTAACTCTCTTATGATCAATCCAATTGCATGTATTTTTCTTCTTTTAATTTCATTTAATGGATACTTGACTGCAACCACTTTTGTATTCATTCTATATTCGATTGAAAATGTGGTTGAAATTAAATTTTTTAAAATTATAATTTTTTTATTAAAAATTATTTTTTTATATTTTTATATCGTTTTAATATGCTGATTTTAAAAATAATTTTTAAAAAATAAAAAAAAATATTATTTTAATATATTTCTAAATAAAAAACACTTTAAATCACAACCGTTACTACAATCTCATTCATAAAAACCTTATACTTTGCTTTGGTTTACCGCACTAGAAAGTAAATTAGTTTGTTGTTTATGACTATAAATCTGTAATGCCAATCACATAATATTCCATCCTTTTAATGTTCAACTTTACGATTT